>Ga0115005_10000185_pt1 | contig 46755 bp, 41 predicted proteins | sample ArcOceMetagenome_FD_87163 | JGI IMG/M metagenome (GOLD analysis project Ga0115005, IMG submission 87163) | Marine eukaryotic phytoplankton communities from Arctic Ocean - Arctic Ocean - Greenland ARC118M Metagenome | ecosystem: Environmental > Aquatic > Marine > Oceanic | place: Arctic Ocean... | reverse complement strand
TCCTAGAAGTCCAGGCAATGTTGTAACTGAAATTAAATTCAGATCTCTTGCATGAATATTTGCATCTTTAAGTGCTTTTTTTATAAGAGGAGTTATATAGTGAAGATGGTTTCTAGCTGCAATTTCAGGAACGACTCCACCCCATTTTGAAAGTAACTCTTCTTGACCTTGTTTTAAGTGGACTAGAATCTCAGATTTTTCATCATTCTTTTTTAGAATTGCAACAGACGTATCATCGCAACTTGTTTCAATACCTAGGATTAAACTCATCTTTTTCAATTTTTTGGACAGCTCACTAATTTAAGTTTTTTTGCAAAATACTTATCATTTAGCGAAGTGGCAAGACCTTTAGCATCTTTATTGTACCATTCAGGAGATTGATCTTGAGTATGACAAGTTAAACACTTATTTTGATAGTTAACTGCAATAGGAGAGGCATTATTAAATGGATGGCCTGGATTTTGGTCATGGCAGTTTAAGCACTGAACATTTCCATGATTTTGACTTAGTTGGTGTTTTTGATCAAGCTCAAGCCATTTATTAGAAATCTTATACCTTTGATCATTTGAAAGAGATCGAATCGATTTATCTGTTTTTACTTTTTGTGAAAACTCTTTCCAATATAATTCTTGGTTAAATTCTTTATGATCCGACTTTACCATATTTACTTTTGAATTAAATCCACCCTCTTGATTAAATCCAACTGAATGACACTCGATGCATTTAGGATTATTTTCTGCTTTACTTTGATGAAGTGTAATTAGTGCCAAAGAGTGAGATGTTTTTTGCCAAAATTTATATTGATTATCATGACAATCAAGGCATGAAAGATTTGTTTTAATACTTTTTGAATCACTAAATAAGTTAATTGAACTCTGTTGCTCTTTTGAAAAAATTTGATCGAGTTTGTTTTTATAGTCTTCGATCCAACTAGACATTTTATTTTCTGAAACAAGATTTTTTAAATCATCTCTTATTTCAACTAGTTGATAAGTTGATTTTAATTCTTTTTGATTAGGAATATTTATTTCTCCTAGATAATGGTTTCTAGATAAAACTTGAACAAGTTGAGTCGATCCCACATCAATAGAATATCTAAGAAACGATTGTGTATGAGCTCCAATGATCCAACTAATCATAGGAAACTTTTCAGCATAAAGCTTATCTTGCTCAAGACCGCTGTGAGAGAGAAGGATAATAGTTTTGTTTTTTATATTTTTATAGTCAATCTCAATTTGTTTTAACTGTTCTTCAATCGCCGCAAAAGGAGAAGTAAATATATTTCTTGCTTCAAATGAGAAGAGTTCTGGATTTGTCACTCCGATAAAGAATAGGTGACGATCACCTGACTTTATATAGGCCGATTTAATATGTTTGATTTTCATTGAATCGGATGCATTAGAAATCAAAAATTTAAACTTATGCTTTTGAGATAATTTAACTAAAAATTCTTCACCAAGAGTAAAGTCTTGATCTCCTGGAACAAAAAACTTTAAATTGAGTAAATCAAAGGACTCTGCAATTTTTTCAGCGGTGTATGAACTTGATTGTGTGAGAAACTCTGGAATCGTAGTTGATTCAAAAAATGCATCACCAGTATCGACATAAATTTGATTATTCTTCTCAGCACTTGATTGCATATAAGCATTTACTTGTTCAATGCCGCCAAGTGGAAAATTTCTACATCCACAAGGATGGGTTTCCCCATTAATATTATGAGAAAAGAGAATTTGATTATTAGATTGTTTATTATTTAGTTCTTCATAGTAATTATCATCAGCTAATTTGATGAATTGTGAGCATGAAAATAGTACCATTAGAAAGGCAAAGAATTTCATGTACTTTTTCATTATTTCAACTCTTCTTTCGCCGTTTCTGCGTGATTTGATTTCGGGTAGTTTTTAATTAATTCTTGGTATGAAGCTTTCGCTTCTTCTTTTTTTCCATCTTTATCAAATGATCTTGCTATATAGAGTAGTGCTCTAGGTGAAAAGGAGCTTCTTGGATATTTTGTGTAGATTTTACTAAAATAGACAAGAGCATCGTTATATTTTTTATTCCAAAACTCTAATAATCCTAAGTTAAAATAGACGTGATTTCTATCAGCAGCATTGATTTTATTTTCTTTCAAAACATCTTTATATAATTTATAAGCTTCATCTTTTTTATTACCTTCAAAAGCTTTATGAGCTTTTGCAAGGAGAGATACTTTTTGAGTAGGAGCTGGAGAGTCGTTGCTCAAAGATTTTAGTGTTCCTGTGACATTCTTTATATAGTCTTTTTGTGCGGAAACTTCTTTTTGTAAACTTTCAATAAGAGTTTTGTTTTTTTGATTTTCATCAATCAGAATCTTAACTTGCTCAGATACTTGTGCCAAAGTTTGGCTATAAGTTAAATCTTGTTCTTCTTTTGTTTTTTGACTCTTATGATCCATTTCTTCAATTTTTCCGGAAGTGGTAGAGAGTCTATTTTTTAGCTCATCGACTTGTGAGTTAAGTTCAATAATAATTTTTGAGCTCTGTTCAAGCTGATTATCAATTTGTTGTTCTCGTTGAATTTCTTCAGCAGTTTTAAAACAACTTGTACATAATAATAGTAGGATGAGAGTGAGAGATTTATTCATAAACTGTCCGTAGTTTAATTTGTTAATTTTCGAGAGTTACTTTTTTAATCGCCTCATATTCTGCTTGCTCAGAGAACTGTTTACTTTTTAATGCGTACTCTTCAGCTTTATTAAAATATTTTCTTTTGTATGCAGACTTTGCTTTTAAATAATAATCTTCAGCTTGTCTGAATAATTGAGGTGCATGTATTTCTGCTTTTGATTCTTTTGCGGCCATGAAAGCTGCTTGAGCAAGACTCATCTCTTGTTTTGGCCTTGTCGTTGCGAGACCACAACTGATAAGAGTAAACAAGAGAAGAGTTTGCCATTTTAACATAATTATTTAGCTGTAACTTTAAAATTTGCTCTTCTGTTTTTTGACCATGATTCATCGTCATGTCCATACGCAGTTGGATTTTCTTTACCATATGAAATTGTTGAAACTCTAACTCCAGCAACACCGTAAGCAATTAAAAAATCTTTTACTGACTTCGCTCTTCTTTCACCAAGTGCTAAGTTGTACTGAACTCCACCTCTTTCATCACAGTGACCCTCAATTTGAATACTTACGTTTTGAGTCCCTTTTAACCAAAGAGCATTTTGTTCTAGAGTTGTTTTTGCAGCTCCAGATAATTGAGAAGAGTTAAAATCGAAATAAATTGTTTTTAATCCACCTGCAGTGTTGTCATCACTAGAACCGTTAAGCTCAAGTGCTACTGCGTCTGTTGCGTCATCAACCATTGAATCAGAAGTACTTCCTGCATCTTTTTTAGCTGCAGTTGAACATCCTACTACAAGTGTTGCAATCATCATTAATACTGTTAGTTTACTGTTTTTGATTAATAGCTTCATTTACAATCCTTTTGATATGTAATTATTAAAAAGTATTCAAGTTCAAATTACTGAAATCTTGAGTAAATTATCCCATAATTAATTGAATTTAAAAGTCTTTTCGGATTTTAAACAGATAATTTTAGGAATTCTTTTTATTCTTTTTCTGTTTTGTTTCTTGCGTTGAGTCTTTTGACATGTACATGTCAAATAAACAGTAGTTTAGATAATTTTATTTACGTGAAAACAGTGGTTTAGGTTAGCTTTGATAGCTCTAAAACTTGGCACGCTTATTGCTTATATAAATATGTGTGTGTTGAGGTTGTAGAAAAAGGATTTTTTTATAGCTTCTCCTTATGTCTCTCAAAAAAAAGCCCATATTACTCTATATGGGCTTTTTTTATTTTAGGAGATATTCAAACATAAGTCGGGCCATACTTCTTGCTCCTAGTGCGGAGAGATCATCATAAACTGGATTGTACTCATAAATTCCGAGAGCTGTTTGATCAGGAAATTTATTTTGAATATCACTTATAAATTTAAATATATATTGGATTGGAATGCCTCTTCCATTCACAGCGCTGACACCCTTCATAGATGCTCCATCAATAGCATCACAGTCAAGGCTTATAATAATCGCCGTCTCTTTTGATATCAAAAATGGACAATGATCAATTAAGCCCTCTGGTAGCATAGTGAAGTTCTGACTCTTCATTTCTAATTGATCCAGATAAATTGAGGTTGTGGTTCCATTTTTTAATGGGGATAGAGTTGATTTAGAGTTTGTGGCTAAACTTGTACCGATTTGAACTAAGTGAAACGGAAGTGTTGCACTTTTATCAAAATCTCTAAAAGGCGTACCTGAATGCTGAATATCTGCGACCCGTGTATCATTATGAGCATCAAGATTTAAAATTAAAATATTTTTATAACTTTTTGAAAGACTAAGTCCTTTTAGTAAAGGAAAAATATGATCATGTCCTCCACCAATATGAATGAGCTTTTTAAAATTTTTTTCTCTGATTAATTTTGATATTTTTTTTGATGATTGCTCTTGTGCATTTTCGAAATTTAAAACTTCTTCATCTTTATTTGTCGTTTCATGGCACTCAATTTTATCAAGATTAAAATGATTATTAAGTTTTACTAATTGCGATAGAATAGACTTTGGTGCAAACCGTGCGCCACTACGACCAAAATTTCTAATGACTCCCACATCAGATGCGGAAGTTAGAATTAATGCCATATTATCTGAGTTTAAATCATCGTTAATAAAGATCGGGATAAGAAGCTCTTGATTTCTATTTTTCATTTGTATGAAACCTTTTTATGTATAATACTTAATAAAAGAACTATTATAATATAATCAATGTGAGAAAAGAAGAAAGATGATTTGGTTTTTAATTAAAGATAATTCACATTTAGGGCCCTTTAGTGAGAAGTATCTTCATGATGCAATTAAAAATGGAAGCATGAAAGAGTCAGACTTTATTTGGCAAGAAGGGTGGGAAGAGCCCAGAAGCTACCAAGCAGTGTTCTCAGATATAAAAAGTGATTTTGTAGAGCTTAAAACTGTTGTTGAGAATCTAGAAGACGAAGATTTACCACCAGATTTACCTCCTGAGCTTCCTTTTAATTTAGCAAACAATAACGATCCTGATGAAGATGAAAATGAAGTTGAAGAAGAAACTGAGCCAGATGTTGTCATTGATTTTAAAGAATATGAATTTGAATATGAAAAAGGTGAAAAAAGTATATTAAAGAAATTGCAAATATTAGCAATTTTTTTCATTATTATCGTTATTGCTGTACCAACTTGGATGTATTATCGAAATTCTGTAAATATTTTCTCTCGTCCTCAAACGATGTCACTAGGAGACTTTGAACGATTAGAGGCCGTTGCTAAAAATCTTAATAAGGATTTAGCTTTTGATTTCTCTTTAGTAACTGATAAGAGAACATTATGGATTGCTACTAATAACCCTCTTCAGGGTGAAGTCTATATCAACTTAAAAAGTAAGAAAGGAAAGATTCTAGGAGATGATGTTGAGGTTAAATCAAAGGGATACCTTAAGCAAGGATTGATACAAATCGATGAGTTCCAGTTTATTGAAGGGGGCAATATTGTTGATGGATATTATGATGTTGAAATCTATACGATTGATGACCTTGAAGTTCCCATTTATCAACGCTTTTTTGAACAAAAACCAAAACAAATTAGATATATAAATCAATTTCTAATTACAAGTTTGCCGGCCATTGATTTTGAAAAACAATTAGATCTTTATTCAAAAAGAATTAAAGAAAACTCTCAGAAATTTTGGGAGGAATTGATTTTAAAGTATGAAACGATTAAATCGATAACATCTAATATCAGAGAGGGAATGTTAAAGATTTTTGATCGCATTGAAGGATCTTATGAGAATAATATTAAGAAATTTGAAAATGATTATAAGACAAACTATGGATTATTTTTTACAAGTTTTGTGGAAAATAATGATGCAAGTTACGAGAAAATCATTAAGCTTGAATTTAAAGATAGAGTTGAAATTATGGCAAATTACTCACACCTGTCGAAACTAGCAGAAGATATTGGTGCTGAGACAGTCAAAAATCTAGAATTGCTTAAAAATTATAAGTTCAAAGATAAATCGAGCGAAGAAATTGAAGAATTTCAAGATAAAATTATTTTAAAACTAACTCGAATCATTCGAGAATGTGAAAGGAAAGTGGCCATTATATCGGCTAATTAATTTTTATTTTAATTTCTGCTTTAAAGAATAGTTTTCTTCTTTTAATTTCTCAATCTCTATTTCAAGTGCGACTATTTCTTTTTTTAAATTTTGAATAATATGATCTTCATTATCGAGATGAGATTTCCAGCCTTCAACTAATTTATTTTGAAATGAACTTTTGTCAAAAGGCTTCACAAGATACTCTGAAACTCCCAGTTTTGAGCTCTCTAACATACTATCTACATCTGAATTTCCTGTTATCATTAAAAAGGGAAGATGTTTAAACTTCTCAGAACTTCGTACTGCTTTTAAGAGAGAAACTCCCTTTCCATCAGGCAGGTTCCAATCACTTAAAATATAATGTATTGTATGATTTGAAAGCATTTCCTTTGCATCTGCAATTGAGTAGGCCTGATAAAAGACGCCATCAAATCCAAGAATTTCTAAAAGATCAACAATGAGCTCATTGATATCACCTTCATCATCTAGAATGAGGAAGTTTTGTTTTGACGGTACAGATATACCTTGCAAATTAACTGTTTTTTTACTCATGATGATCAATCCTCTCAGAATTCTCTTTGGTTGATGGATAGGTATTTTTTAATTTATATTGACCTCTGTCATCTTGCTCTATTTTTGCTCCCCAATATTCGAGATCATGTTCAAAAATTAAAGTAAGATCATTTTTAAGAATATATTGATAAAAAATGTCTTTATATTTAGTTGTCGTACCAGGTTCAATATCATAACCCATAACCCAAGGAATGTTTATGTGATGACTCATCGGAACGAGATCGGCCATATAAATATATTTGTTATTTATAATAGGGTGAAGCATATAAGGTGTGTGGCCAAAACTAATTTTAAAATTAATTGTTAACTGCTCTTCAAGGATAATACAGCCTTCCTCAGCTTCTATAAAATTTACTTGTCCCTTTTTTAAATAATACTCCATTGGTTTATCATAAAAATGATTTTGAAAAGAACCCTTATCGCGAAGTGTAGGCTCTTGTGCATACTCAAAATGTTTTTTGTGCACATGTATCTTTGCATCTGGAAATACAGGGGTGCTCTCATTTAAATTTTCTGCTAGGCCACCAACATGATCAAAATGAAGGTGAGTTAAAATAATATCTGTAATTTTATCAGGTGTAAGATTAAAATCTTTTTCAAGAATATTTACAAGTGGGTTTTGACTACCATCAATAGCAAACTGCTGATTAAATTTTTCATTGTGATATGAACCTATGCCTGTATCAATTAAAATATTCCTCGTCTCAGTTTGAATAAGGACGACACGCAGTGACATTAAAATACGATTAAATTCGTCGGGCATGATTTTTTTTGCCCAAAGGGGTTTCGGAATAATTCCAAACATAGCCCCGCCATCAAGCTTAAAAGTAGCAGGATGAAGAAGTGTGATTTTTGGAAAATTCATAATTACTCCGTGAGTTGAATTTTATTATACGCAAAAAAAAAATAATGCAAAGGTGGTGGTATTTAATTTTCAGCAGATTGATATGCTTTTATATTAAAATGATGCATGACACCTTTTTCTTTGGTTGATAAGAAGAAAAAAAAGTCTATAATTATGCCTAATTAACAAATGAAAACTTAATATAAGTTCATAAAGAAGGAGTTCTAATGAACGTTCATGAATATCAAGCGAAAGACTTGATGAGAGATGCAGGAATTAGTGTTTTAAGTGGTGGGATTGCAAAGTCAGGTGATGAAGCAGTTACTGTTGCAAAAAAATTAGGTGGAAGTATTTGGGTTGTAAAAGCTCAGATTCATGCCGGTGGAAGAGGAAAAGGCGGCGGAGTAAAAGTTGCAAAATCGTTAGATGAAGTAAAGAAATTTGCAGATGAGATGATGGGAATGACACTTGTTACTCACCAAACAGGTCCTGAGGGAAAAGTTGTTAATACAATTTTTGTAGAGCAGGGTTGTGATATTGATCATGAATACTATGTTGGTATTGTTCTTGATAGAGATACTTCAAAAATTACAATGATGGCTTCGAGAGAAGGCGGAGTTGAAATCGAAGAGATTGCAAAAGAGAGTCCAGAAAAAATTATTAAAGTTGCTATCGATCCAGCAGTTGGTTACAACGCATATGTTGGAAGAAAGCTTGGCTTTGGAATTGGATTGAAAGGTGACACTTTAAAAAGTGCAATGAAATTCTTTGAAGGTCTTTATAATATGTATATAGACAAAGACTGCTCTATTGCAGAAATTAATCCTCTTGTCACAACTAAGGCAGGGGATGTTGTTGCACTAGATGCAAAATTAAACTTTGATGATAATGCTTTATATAGACATCCTGAAATTGAAAAATTAAGAGATGTGACTGAAGAGTCAGCTCAAGAGCTTGAAGCTGGGAAACATGGACTATCTTATATTTCTCTCGATGGAAATATTGGATGTCTTGTCAATGGTGCCGGTCTTGCGATGGGAACATTAGATATTATTAAAATTCACGGTGGTGAGCCCGCAAACTTTCTTGATGTAGGTGGTGGAGCAACTAAAGAAACTGTTCAAAAAGCATTTGAAATTATTCTTCAAGATACAAATGTAAAAGCTATTTTAGTAAATATCTTTGGTGGAATCATGAAGTGTGACATTATTGCAGAAGGTGTAATTGCGGCTGCAAAAGAGTTATCTTTAAAAGTACCTTTAGTTGTAAGACTTGAAGGAACAAATGTAAATTTAGGGAAAAAAATATTAGAAGAATCGGGTCTTGCAATTACTCCTGCAGGTGATCTCGCTGATGCTGCAAAAAAAGTTGTTGCAGCTGCAAAAGGGGAGGCGTAAGTGACTATATTAGTTGGTAGAGATACAAAGTTAATGACAATTGGTGTAACTGGAAAACAAGGTACTTTTCATACATTACAATGTCGTGATTATGGTACAAATGTTGTTGGTGGTGTAACTCCTGGTAAAGGTGGAACGACACATGAGGGAATTCCTGTTTATAATACAATTAAAGATTGTATTGAAGCAACAGGTGCAAATGCTGCGATGGTATTTGTTCCACCTCCGTTTGCTGCAGATTCAATATTAGAATGTATTGATTCGAATATTCCTTTAATTATTGCGATCACAGAAGGGATTCCTATAAATGATATGGTTAAGGTCAAGTCAGCACTAAAATCTTCAAAATCAAGATTAATTGGTCCTAACTGTCCAGGTATTATTACTCCAGGTGAGTGTAAGATTGGAATCATGCCAGGTCATATTCACATGCCAGGAAGAGTTGGAGTTATCTCACGTTCTGGAACTTTAACATATGAAGCTGTTTATCAATTAACTCAAAGAGAAATTGGTCAATCAACATGTGTTGGAATCGGTGGTGACCCGGTTAATGGAACAAACTTTATTGATTGTTTAGAATTATTTGAAAAAGATCCAGACACTGATGCCGTTATTATGATTGGTGAGATTGGTGGAAACGCAGAAACTGATGCAGCTAGATGGATTAAGAAAAATATGACTAAGCCTGTAGTATCATTCATTGCTGGAGCATCTGCTCCTGCTGGAAAAAGAATGGGTCATGCTGGTGCAATTATCTCTGGTGGTGATGATACAGCAGAGGCAAAGTATAAAATTCTTCAAGAATGCGGTGTGACTATTGCTAGATCTCCTGCAGAACTTGGTGAAAAGGTTGCAGAAGTACTTAAATAGTTGTAAAAGTTGTAAAAATATTTTTAAGGAGATTATAGAAATGGCTATAGAAAAAACGTTTTCAATTGTTAAACCTAACTCAACTCTAGACAATAATATTGGTAATATTATTGCTACTTTTGAGAAAAATGGTTTAAGAATTGCTGGTGCAAAGTTTACTCACTTATCAAAAGAAAAGGCTGAAGGCTTTTATATTGAACATAAAGAGAGATCTTTTTTTGGTGAACTAGTTGATTTCATGACTTCAGGCCCAGTTATGCTTATGTGTCTTGAAGGTGAAAATGCAGTTGCTAAAAATAGAGAAATCATGGGGGCAACTAATCCAGCTGAAGCTGCAGAAGGTACAATTAGAAAACTTTATGCAAAATCAATTGGTGAGAACTCGGTTCATGGATCAGATTCTCAAGCTGCTGCAGAAAGAGAATTAGCTTACTTTTTTGAAAAAAATGAAATTATCGAAAGATTCTAATTTTTATTTAAATTAAATAATTATTAATGATGGCCGTTTATTTTTATGAAACGGCCATTTTTTTTTATAAACTACTGAAATCTCATAGCAATATCTCTTTAAATCATTGTAATATTTTCAAACGGATTGAGTTTATATGCACCGCAAGATATAAATAATAATGTATATTCGAAAGAATTTAAATTAAGGATTAATTATGTTTGAAATCGGAAGTTATGTTGTTTGTCCAGGCCATGGTGTAGGTCAAATTCTGAATCAAGAAGTTAAAGACTTAGGTGATGTCCAGAGGGTATTCTATATCGTAAAAGTTATTTCTAATGGCATGACAGTCATGGTTCCTGCAGATAAGAAAGATGGGCTAAGAGAGTTAATAACTGATTCAGAAGTCATGACAGTTTATAACCTTTTAAATGATCATGAAGTTAAAGTTGATAATTCAACTTGGAACAGAAGGCATAGGGATTATCTTGCGAAAGTAAAAACAGGTTCTCTTATTGAAATTGCAGATGTTTTGCGTTCATTATTTCTCTTAAAAAATATGAAAAAACTCTCTTTTGGTGAAAGAAAAATGATGGAGCAATGTAAAGAGCTCATTATCAAAGAGATCGCAATATCCACAGGGGAAGAAGAAAATTTAATTGATAAAAAAATTGATTCTTGCTTTCAAGAATAAAAATAATTAAATATAAAAAATTAAAAATAATGGCCTAGTTTTTAACTGGGCTTTTTTTTGTTAATCTATTCAGATTGGCAAAAGAGCCTATTCAAGGTATATCTTAAGTCAATAATATCATTAGGAGTTTATTATGACTGTACGAGTTCGGTTTGCCCCATCACCCACAGGTTATTTACATATTGGTGGTGCTAGAACAGCTTTATATAATTTCATTTTTGCTAAGGCAATGGGTGGAAAATATATACTAAGAATAGAAGATACTGATACGGAGAGAAGTACAAAAGAATTCGAGCAAACACAACTTGATGATATGAAATGGTTGGGACTCACTCATGACGAAGGTCCTGGGATTGGAGGAGAGTTTGCTCCTTACCACCAAATTGAGCGTTTAGAAATTTATATGAAATATGCTTTGGATCTAGTCGATAAGGGGCTCGCTTTTTATGATTTTTGTTCTGATGAAGAATTAGAGCAAATGAGTATAAAGTCAAAAGAAGAGGGGACACCTCCATATACAGGTAAATGGAAAGAAAAAGAAAATTGGCCTGAAGCTAAAAAAAGAATTGATGGTGGAGAAAAAGCACCAATTAGATTTTTAGTTCCAAATATTGATGTAGAATTTAAAGATTATGTTAGAGGGGACGTTAAATTCCCAAAAGGAATGGTTGGAGATTTTGTTATCATGAGATCTAATGGTGTACCAACGTTTAATTTTTGTAATGTCATCGATGATCATTTGTTTAAAATAACTCATGTTATCCGTGGTGAAGATCATGTTAATAATACTCTCAGACAAGTTCTTGTGTATCATGCGATCGGAGCTGAACTTCCAGAATTTGCACACGTCTCATTACTCATTGGAGAAGATAGACAAAAACTCTCGAAACGTCATGGGGCAACTAGTGTCAGACAGTATAGAGAAGAAGGCTACTTACCAGAAGCTTTAGCAAATTATCTATGTTTACTTGGATGGTCTCATCCTGAAGAAAAAGATATTTTTACCATTGATGAATTAAAAGATGTTTTCTCTTTAACAAGATTTTCTAAATCTCATGCCATTTATGATATTGAAAAATTAAAATGGATTAATGGTCAGCATATTAAAAAAATGGAGACATCTGAATTAGTAGAGAGATCAGCAGAGTTCATAAAAAATGATTTTTATAAAAATCAATCAATGGACTGGAAGAAAAATTTTATTGATTTATTTAAAGAAAAAATAGCTGTTTTTCCAGAATTAAATGAAAAAATTGATGAAATCTTAGATGAAAAAATTGAAAAGTCATCAGATCTTTTAGAGATTCTATCATGGGAGTCTACTCCAGAGATTATTAAGTATATTCAATCTGAGTTAGAAAAAGTGACTACGGATTATGTTACAGCTGATGAATTCAGTAACTGGATGAATCATTGTCAAAAAGAATTAAAGATTAAGGGAAAACCATTATTCATGGGACTTCGTGGTGTTCTTACGGGGCAGAATCACGGTGCTGATTTAAAGATATTAATCCCATTAACACCAGTAAACATTTTAAGAAAAAGAGTAGAGTCATTATGAAAAATGAATGGATGAATGAAAAAAAACCTACAAACAAAAAAGAGCATAGAAACTTTATTGAAAATATTGTAGCAAAAGATTTAGATGAAAATACTCATGATGGCTGGGTCGTGACAAGGTTTCCTCCAGAACCTAATGGATATCTTCATATAGGACACGCTAAAGCGATTTGTTTAAACTATGGACTTGCTTGGAATAATGCTCCTAAGTCAAAATTTCATTTACGATTCGACGATACCAATCCAGAGAAAGAAGAAACAGAATATGTAGACTCAATAAAAGAAGATGTTAAATGGTTGGGAGCTGACTGGAGTGAAAATATGTTTTACTCTTCAGATTACTTTGAAAGCTTATACAATTTTGCGATTGAATTAATTAATAAGGGTCTTGCATATGTTGATGATCAAAGTCCTGATGAAATTGCTAATAATAGAGGAACTTTTGAGAAAGTTGGTGTCAATTCTCCATTTAGAGAAAGATCAGTTGAAGATAATTTAGAACTATTTAAAGAGATGAGAGAAGGAAAGTTTAAGGACGGCGAGAAAGTTCTTCGTGCAAAAATAGATATGGCCTCTCCTTTTATGTGCATGAGGGATCCTATCATGTATAGAATTAAAAAAGCTCATCACCATAGAACTGGTGATAAATGGTGTATTTATCCAATGTATGATTATGCTCATGGATTAAGTGATGCCCTTGAAGGAATTACTCATTCTTTATGTACGTTAGAGTTTCAAGACAATAGAAGAATTTATGATTGGTTTGTCGAAAATACATCAGTGAAAAGTCGACCACATCAATATGAATCAGCGAGATTAAACCTTGATTATACAGTGATGAGTAAAAGAAAGCTTTTACAACTCGTTGAAGAAAAGCATGTGGAAGGCTGGGATGATCCAAGAATGCCGACCATTTCAGGTGTCAGAAGACGTGGTTATCCAGCAGCTGGAATTCGTAACTTTATGGAGCAAATTGGTGTTGGTAAACAGGATAGTGTTATCGAGTTATCAATACTAGAGGCAAATATTAGAGATGAGTTAAATAAAACAACAAAAAGATGCTTAGGTGTTCTTGAACCTTTAAAAGTTACGATTACAAATTGGGATAGAGCTGATGAAGTCATAGATGCTCCCTTTCACCCACAAGATGAGAGTTTTGGTTCAAGAAAAATTAATCTTGGAAAAGAAATATATATTGAACAGTCTGATTTTTTGCTTGATCCTCCAAGTCCTAAAAAATGGTTTCGACTAGGCCCTGATCGTTCTGTAAGACTCAGATATGGCTGTGTCATTACTTGTGATGAGGCGATTACTGATGATGCAGGAAATGTTATTGAGCTAAAATGCAGATATTATGAAGACTCATTTGGTGGAGCACAACCAGAAGCCCTTGAGAAGAAAGTGAAAGGTATTATTCATTGGGTAAATGCAAAAGATGCTAAAGATGTTGAAGTCAGATTATATGATCGACTTTTTAAACATCCAAATCCAGGAAGTTTAAAAAACTTTTTAGAAGAAATGAATCCAGAGTCATTAAAAATAATCACGGCAAAAGTTGAGCCGTTTTTAGCGAATGCAAAAAGTGGTGAACAATTTCAGTTCGAAAGAATGGGATACTTTACTGTTGATTCCAAGTTAACGACAGAGAAAAAGATTGTTTATAATAGGACTGTAGATCTTAAAGATTCATGGTCTAAAAGTTAAAAAAAGCCCCAATTTAATTGGGGCTCTATCACTTTTTATTTAATTAAAAAAATTATTTTGCAGGTTTAAACCAACATAAAGGTCTAATTCCTGTTGTGTCACCATTTGATCTATAACAAACACCAACTGCTTCATCTTTTTGATCAACATCAAGCATTTCATCAATTGAACATAAAGCACCTTGATAATAAGTATCTAATCTACATTGTGTTGCTGGATGGTTATGATCTGTTTTTGATGCAACTTTTGTATCAGGCGTTGTAAAGTCTGGAACAACTGTAGAGTTTCTTAAATTTTGGAATAATTTAGCTGTACTCATTCCGGCCATTGCACCTCTTTGACAGATTAACTGCTCAAGTTCTTCAGAGAATTGCTCAGCACACTTTGTTACAACTGTTGAAGGAACATTTAAAGCTTTAACAATCGCAGCATTATTTTCATTTCTAAAAGTTTTTCTTAAACACTTAAGTGTAGCAAAATAATCTGCTTGACCTTCATTGGTTGCCCAAGTTGCACCAAACCAAGTACTCTTCTTAGGTGCTCCACCAATATGGTGACCTAGCTCATGACAAACAACAAGAGCAAAACCATCTTCAGTAATTGCTTGATGTCTTGCAAGACCACCGAACATTGCTACATTCCACGTATTTCCAGATTGAGATGCATAAGCGTTAACAGTACCGTCATCCCAGTTTCTATCAACATTTAGTGTTGCACCAAAGCTTGATACAATCGGCTCATAAATTTTTACCACTTTATCGATTACGGCATTAAAAGTTGCCTCATCCATAGTATTTATTGATTTTGCATTTTTCGAAAGCCAAAGGTTGTTTTCTGGAACGAATCCTTCCAGGCCATCCATTGTACAAGTAAATCCAGAAACAGTTGCTAGAATTGCTCCTGTTGCGATTAATTTTTTTAACATACATCCTCCATGATTATAATTAAAAAACTGATATTCATTATTAGTTTTTAAAGCTTCCTATTATTTTTTACCCAAAAAAGATTCGTGTCTAGTAAATTGAATTTATGTAAGTTAATGTTTGATTAGTAGAGGAGTAAAATACTATGTATAAACTTATTTTTTATGTTCCAAAAGAAAGTGCTGAGAAGGTTAAAGATGCTGTCTTTTCTACTGGGGCGGGAAGTCTTGGCAATTACTCTGAATGCTCATTTGAGGTTGAAGGGGGTGGACAATTTAGACCAAATAGCTCGGCTAATCCTGCACTTGGAGCAAAAAATGAGCTCACAAAGGTTCGTGAACTAAAGATTGAGATCCTATGTCAAAAGTCAGTTATAAGGGATGCGATTAAGGCGCTCAAGTCAGTTCATCCATATGAAGAAGTCGCTTTTGAAGTAATAAGTATCGAAAATCACATGTTTGAATGATCTTGACTCAAGTACTCAGAAATATTTCCGATAAAGAAGTTGTTAATGGAGGTTTCTGTGAAACTATTCGCTTTTTTATTATTACTGATTTCTATCTCAGCTTATAGTGATGATTATTTTAAGAAAAAAAACTTTAAGCGCTCTTTAAGAGAAGTATCAGTTATTTTAACAAAAGATGGCTTTTATCCAAATAAGATAGTCGCTTTTCAAGGTGAGAAACTCAGGTTCTTTATTACATCAACTAATGATACTCCTCAATGTTTAGTTTTACAGAAACATGAGCTTTTTTTGTCAGCAGAGAAAGGAAAGGTTAATGAAGGAGAGATAGTTGTCGATAATCCTGGTAGGTATAGGTTTTATTGTCCTTCTTCTAAATTCGAAGGACATTTAAATGTCATAGAAAAATTTAAAGCACATGAAGAAAAGCCTAGTCGAGAGATTGCGAGTGAAAAACCAAATTATTGGTTGCCAAGGAATTATGACGAATGAGTGATTTTTTAAAAGACCTTCTCGATTCACAATTAGGACCCATAAAAGATCTTCTTGATGATGAAGATGTATCTGAAATTATGATCAATGGACCTTTTGAAATTTTTATTGAAAAGGGAGGACTTGTGACTCCTGTGAATAATAAGTTTACTGACGAATCAACTCTTCGAGCTGCGATGATTGCCATTGCAAGAAGTGTAAAGAGAAATTTAGATGATGATAACCCAAGACTTGATGCGAGATTACAAGACGGCTCTAGGGTTGCTGTTGTTTTAAATGGCCTTGCAAAAAATGGAACAATTTGTGCTATAAGAAAATTTAAACAAGATAAATTAAAATTAACTGATCTCGTAAAGTTTGGATCAATTTCTGGAGATGCCGCTAGATTTTTAAATCGTTGTATGTATCTAGGAATCAATACTCTCGTTAGTGGGGGAACTGGTTCTGGTAAAACAACAATGTTAAATATTCTAGGCTCCCTTATGCCTGATACTCAGAGACTTCTCGTTATAGAAGATTCTGCTGAACTTCAAATTACTGCCAATCACGTTGTTCAATTGGAAGCCCAAAGAGCGGATCCAAGTGAGGGAAAAATTGAAGTCACGATTAGAGAATTAATGGAGTCAGCTCTTAGACTAAGACCTGATAGAATTATCGTTGGAGAGGTTAGAGGTCCTGAAGCACTTGATCTTTTAAATGCCATGGGAACAGGGCATGATGGTTCAATGGGAACTGTTCACGCTAATGCTCCTGAAGAGGCGTGTACGAGAATGGAAACATTATGCTTAATGGGTGAGACTAAAATTCCTGCGGATGCTATTCGTAAAATGGTTGGAGCAAGTATTGATTTGATTGTTCAATGTAGTCGCTATAGTGATGGAGGAAGAAGAACTTCACATATTTCTGAAGTTCTTGGTGTCGATCAGTATGGGCGCTATATTGTAAGAGATATTTTTAGATGGGTTCAGACAGGAAGAGATCCTGAGACAAAAAAAATAACTGGAGAGATGGTTCCTTGCGGTTATGTTCCTTCATTCTTTGATAAATTTGTATCCAATAGACTGGATATAAAAAAATCAATGTTCAGACCCCCTGAATGGGCGGTACCTCAGTTAATGTCAGAAAAAAAGAAAGCCGCTTAAAAAGCGCTTAAAAAGTGCCAGGACCTTTTTGGTGGCTACAGAGCATCAAATGGCTCAAGTTTATATCGTGTGTTTCGTAAGATCGCAGTTTCAAACTCAAACTTTTTAAGGTTAACTCTAATTGTGTTAAGTTCATTTTCTTGAATTGATTTATTTAGCCAATGAAGAGCAAATTCGTCCTTAAATCCAAAAGAATCAATTAGATTAAGAGGAAAGCTCTTGGTTGTAATTAAATAATGAAGTGTACTAAAAGGATAATCTTCACAGCGGTTTACAATATTTGCTCTTAGGGGATTTTGATAAACATATCTATAACAATTATAAAGATACGTTTGGGATCTAATGAGACTCCATTTATATCGTCCTCCAAATACTGAATTTATTCGTCCAGATTTTGATCTAATAAGTAAACTTAATCTTTTGTTAAATTCATACATAAATAAATCAAGATTTGAGTGAGGAGTTTTTAAAATCATATGATAATGATTCTGCATTAAGACAAATGAAATTAAATGAATTGGATGTTTTTCATTTGCAACTTTTAAAGAATGAAGACACATTTTCCATACTTCACTTAAAGGGATATCAAACCATTCTTTGTTATTAGTTCTTGTTGTTACATGGTAGGGGAATAAATGTGTACGTATTAGAGGTTTTCTTGTCATGAGAAACTGGTTCTCATAATTTAAATAAATGAGAAATAATAGTTGTCAAAATACTTAAGTATTTTGCAGAAGTGAAAAATATGTATTTAACGCGCCGTAGGTACCAAAAAGGTCCTGGCACAACTAGAATTGGGAGAAATAAAAGGAGATTTCTATGTCAAAAATAACAAAAATCACAGCAAGACAGATTCTAGATTCGAGAGGTAATCCAACCGTTGAAGTAGATTTATTTACTGAAAAAGGAGTAAGAGGAAGAGCATCAGTTCCTTCTGGTGCAAGTACGGGGTCGAGAGAAGCTTTAGAATTAAGAGATGGTGATAAGTCTTATTTTCTTGGAAAATCTGTTAAAAAAGCAATCTCAAATATTTCTGAAAAAATAGCTCCAAAAGTTATTGGCCTTGAAGTTTCAGACATTAGAGCAATTGATAATATGATGTTAAGTATAGACGGAACAGACTTTAAAAATAATTTGGGTGCAAATGCAATGCTTGCCGTATCTATGGCAGCATGTCGTGCAGGTTCTTATGAGGCAAATACATCTTTATATGAGTATTTGTTTACAAATTTAAAATGCCCAAATGCAAACGGAAAAATGAGATTGCCAGCACCACTTATGAATATTATTAATGGCGGAGAACACGCATCAAATAATTTAGATATACAGGAGTTTATGATTGTTCCTCACTTATCTGGAAAATCATTTTCTGAAAATCTAAGAGCTGGAGTTGAAATCTTTCATAATCTAAAAAAAGTATTAGAAGAAAAAGACTATTCTACAAATGTTGGTGATGAGGGCGGATTTGCTCCTAATTTAAAATCCCAAGCGGAAGCATTTGTTTGTATTGAAGAGGCGATTAAAAGAGCAGGTTATAAATTTGGATCTGAAATTTCTATCAGTCTTGATTGTGCAGCATCTGAATTTTATAATAAAGAGAAAAAAGTTTATATCATGGAAGGAAAAGAGCATACGACAAATCAAATGATCGATTATTACGAGAGTCTTGTGGATACGCTTCCAATTTATTCCATTGAAGATGGTTTAGATGAAAGTGATCACGCAGGTTGGACTGAACTTACAAAAAGATTAGGTTCTAAATGCGTATTAGTTGGAGATGATTTATTTGTCACAAATGCAAAAATATTTGGTGAAGGTATTAAGAACGGTGAAGCCAATGCAATCTTAGTTAAGATCAATCAAATTGGAACAATCTCTGAGACATTTGATACTTTGAAGCTTGCTTATGATTCAAATTATAAAACGATTATATCTCACAGATCTGGTGAAACAGCTGATGACTTTATTGCAGACCTTGCAGTTGCTTCAGGTTCTGGTCATATCAAGACAGGATCAGCGAGTAGATCTGATAGAATTGAGAAATATAATCAGTTAATGCGTATTGAAGAAGAGCTTGGAAGTGCAGCCCACTTTGATGCTGTTAAGTAATTAAAATAAGATTAATACCAGCAATAATCACTCATATTTGATAATTTTCTTGCTATTAATTTGGTAAAAGAGATAAAATAGTGGAGTGAGTTAATAACGGCTCATAAAACCTCGATGGAATTGAGGTGCATTATGACTAAGTTATTTGTTGGTATTAATTTTTCTAATAAGGGCCTACTATCTAGAAAGATATTTGGCTTTCGAAAGCGCTTTGACCCTAAATTCAATCATTACTCTTTTGCCCATATGGCGATGCTTGCACCGTTTGAAATTTATGATGATGAGCTTGAGGATTTAACAGAGAATCTTAAAGAAGAGATTGATTCTTTTTTTTATGATAAAAAAAATGGCTTAAGCCTCTCTTTTACAGGAGTAGGTGTTCATGAGCATAAAAGAAAAAAACTACTTTATTTAAACCCTAATTACTGTTCAGACCTAGATTTTTGCTCTGAAGCAGTTGTCGATATTTGTAAATCATTTATTCCTAAGTCAATTAAATACAAAGAAAATAAAAAACAATTTCTCCCGTTGGGTGTCTTTTATCATGATAATGATTTAATTGAAGTCATGGAATGTGCCCAAGTTGAATTTAAAAATAATAGTGAACTTCCAATTCAGAGTATTAGTCTTTATGAAAATAAATTTGGTATTTGGGTTGAAAGAGAAGTTCTTTTTAGCTTTGAGGAAAATCAATCCCCATTTTTGAATTTAGGGCAACAGCACATATAATCTATTCATGATTAAAATAATTCTATTTTTTGCCTTTTCATTTAGTGCTCATGCTCAAAATGCACATATTCCATTTGCAAGAACTCTCTTAGAAGGTGCTGTGGAGTATGACTACTATACAGATTACTTTAAGACCACCGCGACTGTTAACAGTGCCGGAGAGAAAACGACACTTTCAAGTGATCTTTCTTATCAAAAATTAGATTTTGGTGTAAATGGGCGCTATGGCTTCACTAGTGAACTCGAAGGGGTGATTGGCGTAAACGGAAGATATATTCAATCAAACGTTGAGTTTAATAACGAGGTACTAGGGTATACAAAGTCAGGTCTCGAATCTGTTATCGTTGGAGTCAAGTATGGATTTAAAGAAGAAGATTCTACTCGTTATGCTATAGAAGGTTGGTATAAGCAGGCCATGCATTCAAACTCATTTTATGAAGGATCTGAAGAGCCTAGTACTATTGCCCTAGGTGATGATGGAAAAGATATGGCGATAGGATTGTCTTTTTATACGAGAACAAAATCTCTCAATTTTATAGAAGGTAGGGTTTTATATCGAAATCCTGGAGCTGATCTAAGTTCTGAAGTTCTCTCACACGTTCAATTTTCAACCGTATGGAAATACTTTGCTCTTAACCTTGGAGTAGAAAATGTCTACTCGCTGAAGGGTGATGCTTATACAGGTGAAGAAGATCAGAAGCCTGTTATTTATGCAGGAACAACTAGTACAGTTAATAGTATTAATAGGCAGTGGACAGCTCCTTATATTGAGATGAATTTGGCCCTTGGGAGAGAATGGAGAATAGAGACTCAATTTGCACAAGTCTACACAGGAGTAAGCACCGATCTAGGTCCTCGTATTTCAGTTCATCTCATTAAAAGAAAAGAGGAGAGTAAAGCCTTTGCAAAATTAGATAGTCAATTTAAAGAGTATACAATTGAAGGGTCTGTTACAAAATTATCAAAATCAAAAAAAGTTGCTGTCGCTGATATTGGTCTTCAGTCTGGATTAGAAGTTGGTATGAGTGTTGATTTTTATTATTTTGATTATGTTGGTGGTAACGAACTTATAGCGAAAGGATCAGTACTAAAAGTCAAAGCGACTCAGTCAATTATTGCAATCCAGAAAAAATATGGACGTAGAAGAGTTGATGTAGGAACAGTTGTTAGAGCAAATGAAGTGTCATCACAATCAAATTAGATTAAAATTAAGAAAACTGACATGAATCTAGGGCAACTAAATAATCTAAATGAGTGATATCTGGGGAAAAATTGCCGAAACTTGGTGAATAAGCCTTCTATAGATAAAATAAAAGTACTTATTAAAAGGATCTATATTTATGAATAAATTAGTTGTTATTTTATTTACGCTATTACTATCTTCTCAAGCATTCTCAAAGAGATTTACAAATGGCTATATTGAGTTTGAATTACCTCCAGGTTGGGAGTGTATGATTGAGGGTTCTGAATGGGTCTGTCAAAGTAATGATGCTAATAGAAAAAAAGAAGCAATTATCATTCTTGCAGCAAAAAAACGTGGAGAGCAGGATAATTTAGAGGCTTATAAAGCTTACTTAGAAGAATCTAAAACATATAAGCTTCCAGGTGGAAAAATTCAAAAATCAGAAAAGAAGACTGTCAAAATTGAACAAGTTAATGGACAGTCTTGGGTTGATGCTCTTCATCTTGCATCTGAGATCCCAGGGTTTTATACAAGATATCTTGCAACAGTTAAATCTGATATTGGTGTTGCTGTGACATTTTCAGTCACAAAAAGTTTATATTCAGCTTATAAAGGTATTTTTGATAATGTTATTGCTTCAATGAGAGTTTTTAGAGAAGGAAATATTGATTTATCTAAAATCAAAATGAACGGAACAAACTCAGCAAATAAAGATAGTGGAGATGCTACCTTTGTCCCAGATGATAGTGCATTAAATATGGGAACAATTACTAAGCAAGCTAAAAAATCCAAAGGTGGAGATGCTGATGATTTTGTGATCTATCTTATTATTGGTGTCGTTGCACTCCTCGCATTCTTAAAACTTAAGAAAAAGAAATAAGTATTTAAAATAAGATGAGCGCTCTCAATAAGAGCGCTTTTTTTTTATAAGGATGAGTTTATGAGATACCTTTTTATTTCAATTACAAATATATTCATCATGATGAGTTTGGTTCTCACTCCGATCGTACCTACATTTAATGCTTACGCCAAAGATCCAGTTGATTGTGAACAAAATAAAAATGCAGATGGCTCTGAGTCGATTTATAAGGTTGGATGTGAATTTAATAATAATTTATCCAAAACAAAAGTTAAGGATCATTATCCAGATGGAGTGAAAGGAATTATTGAACAATTTGTTTCAGCTGCATTTGCTATGATTGGGGTTAGTCTTTTTTGGAAGCCAAATGTTTATACCCTAAATTCATGTAAAGAATGTGCGACCACCGGTGGAGCAAAAACGTTTCCAATTGTTCAAGCAGGTACTTTAGCTTATTTAGTAGGAGAGTTAAAAGCGAATTCAAAATTTAGAGAAGCATCAAAAATAGCTGTTGATTCAACATTTTCTGAAAGAGTAGAAGATACAACTGCAGCAGGTACAGATACAGCTGAGAATACTTCAAAGAATGAAAAACAAATTAAAGCTTACGATGCTCTTATTCAAATTTATGATAAGCAAGCGAGCGGATTAAAAACAAAAAAAGATATGGCCCTTGTTGCGGAAGCAGCATTTTTATATGCAACTTATCTTGAGTATGCTGATTCAAAAGCTCTGGGGGCTTATTGTGAGAGTCAGGTGAAAGCGCTTGGGACGCAAGATCAAAATTTTATAAATACGCTAATCTCAAATTCAAAGGCTAACCCCGAATGTAGTGCTCAGGTTGCAGTTATTCAGCAGTACATAAGCCAATTAAAATTTTCTGATAAACAAGCTGCTATAAACTTAAACTATAATAGTACTAATAAAGAGTTTTCAATCTCACGTTCATTAAAATCGTTGTTCGATTTTATTGTTTCTATTCCTAAAAAATGTTCTCAGGAGGTCATGAGACACCTAATGTAGAAGATAAGGCAAATACACAGAAAATGATTTTTGCAGAAGTTAAAATGAATGAAGAGAAAACAACTAAATCCACATTCGATAGAAAACTTGTAATTGAGCAATTAAAAGCTGCTTTAATTCAGGATAGTGCAATCCAGACAAATATTCCAAAATGTACAGCGTTGAATCAATTTGCTACTAGTAACTTAGAAGCTATAAATAATTTAAGGGCCATGCCAATTAATTGTTGTGGAAATTATGCAAGTACTCCTAAAACAATTACTTTAGATGTAATTCCATTTGAATCAGTTGAAATTCAACAAAATGCTGCGAATGGAACTAATGCTGAATATGAAAATTCTGTTGACGATGCAGCTAAAGAAGCTGCTAAAGAAGCTGCGGCTATACAAGCTGCTAAAGAAGCTGCGGCTAAACAAGCTGAAGCTAAACTTACTGCTGACATGACAAATTGTAGTAATACTTCTTATAATGCTAAATATGTTGATAAAGAATCTGCTGGAAGTGGCTGTGTTAAAACGGTTGCAAGTAAAAGAAATCTAGCATTTAATGGCTATCGACAAATAGATATTCTACATTGGTGTGACTCTGTTAAATGTCATGAAGTAAAAAAAATGATTAAAGAAGGTCAGCAATCGGAATTCATCCGTCCCGTCATCGAAAACCTCATCCACAGAATTGTTCAAAATAAAATGATTAAAAATTATGATGATCCAGTAAAACAATTAAATAACTACGCTCAAACAAGTTTATACTTAGATAATATCTTAATGAATGGTGAACAATCTTGGAATGAATCGAACTTAAAAAAAGAGTTAGCTGATTATAGAAATCAATATAAAAATGATCAAATAGGTTATGAAGCTCAAGTCGGCTCAATCATCAATAAATTGAAAAATGAATTAATGATTGTTTCTGCAAATGCGAGTGTATGGAAAGATCTACTAAATATTGGTGTAAAAGCCTACCTTCTTCATATGGTTATGTGGGAGTGGATGGAAGCGCATGCTCTCAATTATCCCAAAGCTAGAATGTGGACATGGGGAACAATGGCCGCGGTTAATTTAGCTGTTTATGCCTTTGATAGTAAGTCTTATAATGATGCAAAAAAGAGAAAAGAAGTTGTTGAGTTAGAAAAAAATAGATTTTTAAAGTCTCACGCACTTGGCTCTGAAATGATGGATGGTTCAGATGGATCAAATGGTTCGGGAAATAATACAGAATACAACCCATATGCTGGATCAAGTGCAAGCGCTACCGGGGCGAGTGTCCAGGGAGAGGGAACAATTATTACTTGTGCAACTCCAAATGGAAGCTCATTTATTCCAGCTCAATGTCCATCAAGGATACCTGTTTCAACTTTTGGAAGTTTAGGTAGTGTTGGTGGAAAGGCATCTCGAACAAATCTCACAGGAGAGCTTAAGCAGGGTCTTGGAGCAATTGGAGTTGCTACTCAAGCTGCTGCAACGAGTGCAAACTTAGATGGGAATACAGCTTACAGTGCCGCAATAAAAAGTTTAGAAAAAACCAATCCTGCTTTACGCGCATTAAACGAAAGAGCGTTTAATGAAATCGAAGCAATCGATAAAAAAAGAAATGCTGGAAATAATGGTTTTAGTTTAAAAGAAAGTCTTGCAAAAGTTAAAAGTATGTTTAGTGGTAATGTGGGATCAAGTGGCGTTTCAAGTGCTGCATTATCAGCTGGTGCAAGTGATTTAAAGGGTGAGATTGAGAAAGTAGAGAAAGAATTTGCAAGTAAAGGAAACTATACTCCTCCAAAATTTGATTCAAACTTTCAAATGCCAAGCATGGGAGGATCTTTTGATACAGGATATGAATCAACTGATTCCCAAGATTTTGGTGATATAAATGAAAAACGTGGAGAAGCTTTAAGTAATCTTGACGTCGATACGAATGAAGTGAATGAAAACACAGAAGGTAATTTATTTAGACTGATTTCAAATAGATATTTAAGGAGTTATCCGATTTTGTTAGAGGAAAAGAAGTAATACAAGTCTAGCGAATTGCCATTTTTTATAATCACTTAAAAGAGAAATAGAGATCTAAGTTCTTGTAATGAGGAATAATATTCAGTCTGAAAAAAAATTATGTCATACTTTAATTTGAATTAGTGATCATACCGATAAAGATCACTCGGAGACAGTTATGACTTTTTTTTATAAAAAACTATATATTCATATTCTTAATATATGTATTCTATCAACGTTAATATTATCGCCTATTCCTTTTTATCGTTTTAACGTTTATGCTGCTGAAACTGATCAAAAAGTAGAGCCTGATTGTCGTGATGATAAAAATAAAGATGGAACTCCAGGTATCTATAAAGCAGGTTGTAAATTTAATGAAGACCTTGGTAAATCAAAAGTAAAGTCTCATTATCCTGAAGGTATTGCTGGTATCATTGAACAATTCGTTTCAGCTGCTTTTGCAATGGTTGGTGTTGGGTTGTTCTATACTCCAAAACCTCAAATGCTCGCATCTTGTGCTGTTAAAACAGCAACAGGTGCAGCTGTAACATTTCCCATCGTTCAAGCAAGTGCTCTCGCTTATTTAATAGGAGAAGTTTCTGCGAATAAAGAATTTAAAGATGCTGCAAAAGTAGCAGTGGATATGAATTTTCAAGCAAAAAAAAATGAAAATACAAAAGATCTTGAAGCAAAAAATAAAGCAATGGAAGAGAATAATAAGCAGTTAAAATCTTATGATGCTCTTCTCTCAATTTATGAAAAACAAGTTAATGGATTAGATAAAAAAATAAAAATGGCAACTCTTGCGGAGGCGGGGCTTCTAACCGCTACGGGGTTTGAAATCTCAGATATGATTAAATTAAGTACTATGTGTGAGACGACTAAAAATAGTGCCCTAACTATTTATCTTGCAGGGCAAACAGAGTTAACGACAGCATGTCTTGCAGCCGTGAATACGAATCTAACGAGTTGTGCAGCTTCAGTAGTAGGAGAAGCTTGTGCTGCTTCTTGTGGAGCTACTCTTACGCCGCTTGGAGCATATAATGCTCTTCTCATGGAGCAATATACATTAACTGAATCTATGAGTGCCTCAGAGCTTGCTAGAAAAGAAAAAGATGCTGAAATGTCTCTTGGTGGTATTGTTGAATATGTTGTTATGATTCCAGTTAATATTGTGAGTGGATTATTTACTAAAGTGAAAGGATTATTTGTCACTGAGACAGCAACAGATTCAACTGTCGCTGCAACAAATGATACAACCAAAGCGACAAATACAACAGCTAGGCAAGCAGCTATAACAACAATCACCACTGCTGCATCTTTATGTCCAGCAGTTGCTGCAACATGCGCTCCTGCAATGGCAAGTATTGAAGAATCAAAACAACAACCTATTTTATGTTGTGGAACTCAAACAGCGTCTCTCGATACACTTGATTTAGCAGGATCTCCGATGGATAGCAATATGAATGTAAATGATACAGGTGGCCCTTCGGCAATGGCCTATACCACTCCAACTTATAAGGATTTAAAAAACAACAAATATCTAAAACCAGTCTTACAAAACTTCATAAGAAAAATTGCCTATGATAAATGGTATAAAAAAAATGATGATGTAAATTTAGAAATTGCCCAAATTGCAAAAATTGAATTAGAAGTTAACAAACTTTTTGAAAATGATCTTCTTCTTAGTTCACCTGAATTAAAATATGAGTTAGAAAAATTTCAAGACTTAATGAAAAACGAAACAAATTTCGAAACGATTTTAGCAAAAATGAAAAGTGAATTACTTATTACTTCTGCTCACGCAGGAGGAGCATGGTCTGAGCTTTTAAATATCGGTATTAAGGCAGTAGTTCTTTATATGTCTCTTTGGTCATGGTTAGAGGATAATGCATTTCCTAGACCCAAGACAAGAGCTTGGACGTGGGGAACTTTTGCAGCGATTAATGGTCTTGTATTAAGTTTTGATATGAAGTCAAAAGGTGAGGCAGAAAAAAGAGTTGAGATCGTAAGAGAAGAGAAAAAACAATTTGCAATGTCACATAGTTTAGAATCAGAATATGAATTAGCGGAAACTGAAAAAGCTAAAAATGAAAAAGTTACTAGTGCTTATTCAACTTCAGCAACTGGTTCTAGTGGAGCAGGTTCTGCTCAAATAGGTGGACAGGGATCAGTAGATCTTTTATGTGCATCTCCGTCTGGAAATACATTTATACCTGCGGATTGTTCAAAATCAAAAAATACATCAATTAATTTAAGGCCATCTGCAAAGATAGATAATATCGCATCAAATGATCCTACTGGTGCATTGGTAACGGGATTAAACGCTGTTGGAGTAGGTTCTACACTTGCGGCTAGAGGAGCACTTAATGGAGGAGATTCAAAACAATTAAGTGCAGCGCTAAAAGATATAAATAAAGTAAAACCGGCCATTCAAAAACTTAATAAAACACTTACAACGAAACTTGATACAGACAGACAAAATTTTCTAGAAAAAAATGGTGTGAAAGGATCTCCTTTAACACTTGGTTCAGCACTTGCAAAATCTAGAGCTGCTTTTTCTGGTGATCCATCAAAGAGTTCAATTTCAATGGCGTCTATGAATTCAGGTGGAGCTAAACTTAAAGAGAGTCTCAAAGATTTAGAAACAAAATTTGGTGCAAAAGTAGGAGCTTCAAACTTTAAAGTTCCAACTTTTAATATGCCGAGTTTTAACTCAAACTCTGGCGGAGTAAGTTATTCAAATCCAAGCTATGATTCTCCAAATATTGATGAAACACCTAGTGAATCAGGAAATACTCTCGCTGAATTTAAAACAAATGCTGGCGAGATTCATTCTGGTGATAATGTGAATATCTTCAAATTGATTTCTAATAGATACCTATTGAGCTATCCGGTCTTTTTTGATGAGAAAAAAGCTGTCGAGCAGAAAAAATAGATAAGAATTTATGACCCATATTTGAGGCATAAGTTCTTATTTTATAAGCTCTAACATATTGTAATCCTATCATCTCTATTCCTAATTTCAGTTACATGAGACAATACTTTAGTAAAACGATTTATTTACCGATAAATCACTGAGGTATAATTTATGAAAAATATATTGGTTTTGATATTACTTGTTAGTTCTGGTTTTGGGTATGGGGATGAATATGAAGCGAATCTTTCTCTTTTGAATGTCGTGTCTCAAGGTGCTAAAGAAAGAATAAATATTAAATATAACGAATGTATGCAAGGTCATAATATTAAAAATAATGATAAAAGAGATGAATGTCAAAAAGTCGCAGAGGAGTATTGTTTCGAAAAGGGAGACTGTTCACAAATTTCAAAAGCCATGATCCAAGGTGACAATCAATATGCAAACTCAGCAGATCGAATAGTAATTGTTAATCCTGAAATTGATGATGTATTTACTTTCGCACCTGAAGATAAATGTAAAATGAATTTTAACGAGTTAATAAAAAAAGACGCAACTACACACGTAAAAGATGGTTTATATATTAGCGAAGGTGCTTGTCGTAAGGCCATAAATAATAGATTTTTTATAGAAAGTGATAATCAAGTTTCAGATCCAAGTATTATTTGTCGAGATATTTTAGAAGAGAGTAAAGATGTTACGAATACTGAAGAAGCTTTTAGTAGTTATTTAGAATCTCCTAAAGCCAAAGAAAATGCAAAAAAACTCGTCTCAGGTTGCTTCGCCCTAAAAAAATTAAAAAGTAAAATCGAACATAGTTCAAACTTGGATCTTGATGACGGTGAAACAAGTTATCAATCAATTGATTCTGCAATCAAATGTAATCTTTATGCAAGTATGGGAGAAATACAGGGAAATATTCCTGCAATTGATTACTTTTCATGTAGGAAATCAGCTTATTGGTATAATACAACATTTCTTACAAGTGATGTTATTAAGCCAATCGGTAGTCAAATATTTGAAGCATACAAATCAGCGGATATTGACGGGAAAATGATTGAAAAACAAGCTGGTGGCGGTGTTGATGCTCAAACAGCGGCACTTGAAGCTCAACAAAAAAAATATAAATTAAAATCAGACTCTGAAAAAGGTAGTGCTGCTCTTGAAACAGGAAAGGCCATGGCCATGTTTGGAAATATGATGGCCTATATGACTCCAAAATATTTTAGTGAAAATTATTGTGAAAATAGAACTGAAGATATGTTCGATATGTCACAAGACGACTATTGTCGAATTAATCATATGGCCCGATATAATACAAATATTGGAGCACAATTAATGAATAACCAAGGGGTAAAAGGACAAATGCTTACAGTTGGTGCTCTTGCACTTTCAAAGGCCGTTGTTCATGCGATTGTTGCGGATACGTATAGAAAGCAAGCAAATTTAGTTGGTGATGTTAAAGATGAATTTGCCAATGCCGATTTTAATAATCCAGATAATGTCATTAAATGGGATGAGACTTTCTGTGGAAAAAATCCTATGGATAAGTCATGTAATCCAACCACAGGAAGAGTCGGAACTGGATCAGGTGTTGATTTTAATTTTGGAGGAGGAACTCCTACCAATGGAACAACAATTGAGACAGGTGGAATAAATACAGATACAACAGGTAATGGAATTACATCTAATACATTATCAGATGATGAAGCTGAAGACCTAGGAAATATCCTTGGTGGAGGTGGAGGATCGAAAAGTGATAATTCATTTAATGCTCCTGGAGCTGCGAGTGCTGGTGCTGCAAAAGTAGGTGGTGCTAGTGGTGGCGGTGGCGGTGGAGGCTCTGGTGCTGGCGGTGGCGGCGGCGGTGAAGGTGCAGCGAAAGCAGCGGCCCTCGATGGAGGAGCTGGTGGAAAAGTTAAAGTGGCCTATTCTAAAGGTGGTAATTTTACCTCTGGTGGAAGTTCAAGTTCTCCTAAAAAATCAAACGATCCTTTTAAGGACTTTGGTAAAAGCTCTAGTCGTAACCTGGCTTCGGAAGTAGAAAAATTTATTCATCCAAAAAAGAGCCAGTTGTTTGAGACAATCTCAAAAAGATATGGAGCAGTCTCTTCAACAGATAGACTGCATAAAATAACAGAGTAAGTCTTGATTAATAATTGAGACTTACCTATGATAGTCTAAAATTTACTCAAGGATGATATATGTCTGCTACGATATTTAGTTATAAATTACAAATTCTCGAACACCATCTCGATAGCTTTGGTCATGTTAATAATGCTCGTTATTTAGATCTCTATGAAGAGGCACGGTGGGACTTTATTACAGCATCTGGATATGGATTAGAAGCAGTAATGAAAAATAAAAAAGGACCCGTCATACTTGATGTTCATTGTAAGTACAAACGTGAACTTAAAAACAGAGAGTTTATTACGATTACTTCTCAATCAATTGATTCAAACTCTAAGATTATGCAAATCAAACAGCAAATGATTAAGGAAAATGGAGAGCTAGCTTCAGAGGCGGTTTTTACAGTTGGCTTTATGGATCTTGTTCTAAGGAAGTTGATTACACCTCCTAAAGAGTGGCTAATTGCGATTGGAGTTGAGTCTTAAAATAGGCCCAACTAATAAATTGGGCCCAACAATATTCTTCACTTGGGGAGAAGAAGTACACTTTTTTCTTTAAAGTGAAGCTTCAATTTATCAGCTTCATATATCCTTGCCTATTAAAAAATACTTACGTTTCATTCGCATATGGTGCACTTTGAACCCAAGCTAAAAAGCTGATTTTACAAATCAATTTGTTTTGAAAAATGATAAAACTGAAAAATGTAAGAAAGCTCTAATTAAAGGGGTAGAACGATGAGCTTTATAAATTGATTATAAAGAGATTCAGCATTCTCTAAAATCTTATCTCGAAAAATAATATCTGAAGATTTAATATTTTGAATAAAAGTATTTAAATCATAAAGATCATAATACTCTTGTGCTAATGGAGCAAAGCTAAGATGCCATTTTTCTTTTGAGATCCCTCCTAGGTCTTCATTATATGGTCTAAAAAAGCCAAACGAATCATTGTTCTCAATCCTATCAGTTAGCCACTGATGTAGTATTTTAAAGTCATTTTCTGACTCATCATGGTTAAGAACTACATCATTTTTTGATTTGATATTTTGATCAAAAATATCAATATCTGTACCCCAGTGATGGCGACTTGCTCCAGGAAGGGCTGAAAAACGCATAATCTTTTTTATAAAATCACTATCAGAGAAATCTTTTGGATTTAGTATTGTATTATAATCATCAAAAACATTTCTTTTTCCAAGTGCTTTCTCATCCCATATGATTTGTTGTCGTTTATAATCTCTAAAACCACTAATAATAGTTAAATCGATATTCATCTCATCTTTTGCAGCTTCTTTTAATTCAATAAGAGATGGAATAATCTTTTTATGGATTTTCATCCCCTCAAATTCTTTAAGGTAGGGGTGATCTCTACCTGTTAAAAAATTAAATTTATTACTCATCTTTTTTTGTATCCTCATTTGTTTCAAAAATCTTTTTTAATCCCGATTGATAGTATCTATTTGTGATGATTTGAAATAAATTATGCTCTTTATTTGAGTTTACATCATTAAAGTTAAATTCTTTTTTATTGATACTTGCAAGTTCATCATCAATGATAATATCTTTACCGCCTATTGAAGTATCTAAATCAAAATCAAATGGATCGTCTTTTTTTGTACTTGATTGAGATAAGTTTTGTCCTGTCTGCATATTTGAATCCATTGCCTTTATATCATCATCTGTTTTCTTGATTAAGTCTGCTGGATTATTAAGATCACTTGTCGTAAGAAAATTTCCTTTAAAAGGACTTGAAAGAGCACCACTATTTAAACCCTTTTGAATTCGACTACCCATTTGTCTATTAAGCTTTTCTTTTAGATCAGAAATCTTATTAAGAGTAGGAAGCAACTTAGGATCTGATTTTAAAGACTCTATTTTATCATTGATCTTTAAAGCTAAGTTCTCTGCACTTTTTGCATTAAGATCCCCTGTAGATGCTTTTCCAGAAGTAAGTCCAGCTGTATCTTTCATCATCTCTTTTAGGCCTTGAATATTTCCAAGGTTTCCAAGCTTTAATTTACCACTTAATTTAAAACAATTATCATCACCTCTGCTATCTACTTTCTTAAGACATTTACATTCAGGATCATCAGATCCTCCGTCTGTCACACAACCTTTTAGAGACCCACCATCATTTTGTCCATAATCGACTCCATACTTCGTAGGTTTACCTAAGCTCTCTGCTTTTGCCCATTGTTGCTGACAAACAACTGCATCACCTCGGTTTGTATTTTTTGAATTATCTTCATTATAACAAAAACAACTTGGTTTAGAGATGAGTTTTCTATCTTCAGCAGAACAGTATTGAAAACCTGCTCCACCTGAGTTTGTAAAATCAGCTTCAAGGGTTTCTAGAAATTTAATTCTCTTATTTGCTTCATCCGCTAATTCACCTGCATGATCAGCTGTCTTTTTACTGTTGTAAGCCAAAAGTCCGCCGAGAACTGCTCTTGTGACAGGAAGCTTAATTAACTTCTTAACTGAATCAAACATGCCAGAGCCATCTGCAGCTTCTTTACCAATCGTTAATTGATCTGCTGTTGCTGCATTTTTTACTACTTCTAGATCTGCTTCTGCATGCGCACTCGAAATAACTGTATTTAAAACTTTACGAGCAATAATTTCACTAAATTCAGAAAGGCTTATGTTTTCTATATAATAATACTCCCCAAAAATTTCTGGGTTTAAAAATGAAACTAAATCAAATTGAGATTTCTTTAAATATGATGTACTGCCTTTTGAATTACTCATACTACATTCTTCAGTCATTCCGGCAGAGGTCGCAGACATTGTACCCTCATATATGGCAGCTAAAGTGGCAGCAGTATAAAGAGCGAAGGCATAATTATATGTTTTCTTCCTCGATTCATGTGCATCTTTTTTTGCTTTTTCTTGAGCGATCTGAAATTCAAAAGCAACTTTTTGGTTTTGAGTGGCGATATCTATATTTTCACTTTTATCAGTTGATTTATCTTCCATTCTACTTTTATAACCATCAGATAATTTTTTTAAATCCTTTTTATAACTTCTCTGAGACATGTATTCACCAATTAGAGAAGTTGCTCCTCCACCAAGAAGAAGCCAAACTGAAGTGGACGAGCAAGTTCCAAGAAAATCTTCACTTTTAACGAGAACATATCCCGCACCAAGACTGACAAGCATTGGAACTAAATAACTTTTTTTCGGATCCGATGCTTTGTTGATATCTCCACTTGTTTCTTTATCAACTAATTTCTCATCAACATTTGCCTTAAAACAATCCTTATAGGCATCTCCTGTAAGCTCTGAGCAATTATTTGCCTTTGATTTTGCTTCAACTGTTTCAGAACTTAAAATACAACGATTTAATTCATAGTTGTATTCCATGCCATTGGCACACTCTGTTGCATTAACTTCTGCATGAGTATTTACTGGGGTAACTAAGTAAGACATAAGCCCTAATAGTATAAACATATTCATAAATTTAGATTTTTTCATAATAATCTCTTCGGTCAAAATTCTCTATCTACTTAATTATACATCTTGAATTTGAAACTCTTGTCATTTAGTTAAAATAATGACTAAATATCTGAAATAACGGAGAAAAACATGCTTAAACTGCCCATCTTCTGTGCCAAAATAGCGATTTTATTATCTCTTTTTATAGGCAATACATCTTATGCAAATATTTTACGATCTGGAGATGTCCTACTTCAACCCTTAAAATGTTGGTCATGTAACCTAATTGAAGCTCAAGAGGAATCTATTTATTCTCATGTAGGAATCTATTTAGAGGTGAATCAAAGGCCAATGGTTCTCGAGGCCTATGGAAGCGTAAGGTTAATTTCACTTACTGAATATTTAAAGAAGACAGAAGAGAATCAGAAGGTAAAAATATTACGTTCAAACTTAATTGATTCTGTTAGTGAAGCTGAACTACTAAATTATGGACTAAAATTTGTAGGGCTCCCTTATGATCGATTTTTTTTGTGGGATAATCAAATTAATGGAAAGGATGCAATTTATTGTAGTGAACTTTTATTTAAAATTTTCGATAAATTTAACCTTCTTAATGACTTAAAACTTAAGATGATGACATTTGATACAAACCCAGATCTATGGGATAAATATTTTCGAGGAGAAACACCTCGAGGTGAATTAGGCATTTCCCCTGAAGATTTTAATAAAAGCAGCGACTTTATTTTTATAGGGGAACTATGAGCTTTAAGCTTAAAAAGATAAGGCTTGATTTAAAAGTTAACTGGAAAATCTCAAGAAACGAGTCGCTTTTTAAAGAAAATTTTATTCTCTCATACAAAGGTTTTGAGTCGGAAATTGCTCCCAATATTCGTTATCATGAAACGGTAGAAATTATTACTGAGAATTTTAATGACCTAATTTTGACAAATACTTATAACCCAAATTGGTGTCACAGTTTTCAAAATGCTTATTTCAATTTATTACTAAAAGAGAAATCAAAGAATGATATTTATTCATATTTAAATTTAGAAAAATTAGAATTTATTGAAACTTCATTTTCAATACCAATGATGAATGTTCATGAGATTAAAAATTATCTAGCGACAAATTTTGATTATAGCTGTTATAAAATTAAAATTAAAGACTTAACCTCAATAGATCTAATTCATGAAATACATAAACATACAGATAAATCACTTCGTATTGATGCTAATGAAGGTTTCCAATCATTAGATGAATACTTAAAATTCGAAAAAGAAATTCAGCATTATAATATTCAATTTATCGAACAACCATTTCCAAAATCCGATGTTGATAATTATATAGCTTTAAAAAAAATATCCAAATTTAAAATTTTTGCAGATGAATCTATCGAAGATCATTTTGATGCAAGCTTGTTAGTCGATCAATTTCATGGAGTGAATATTAAACTTATGAAAGCCCAAGGAATTGAAAATGCTAAGAAGCTTCTTTTAAGTGCAAAAGCAGTAGGAATGGAGACGATGATTGGATGTATGATTGAGACATCGCTTGGTATTTCTGAAGCCTACACTTTGGCGTCTCTATGCGATTATTGTGATTTAGATGGAGCTCTATTACTTCAAGACGATCCCTATGAAGACTATTTTAATAGGGAAGGCTCTAAGCTCTATTTAAAATAAAAAAAGGCCAACATTGTTGGCCTAGTCTTTATTTATAAAAATAAATTTCTTAGTGATGGTGATGTCCACCTGCTCCATGAGCATGTCCGTGAGAGATTTCATCTTTAGTCGCATCTCTTTTTTCTGTAATTTCTACGTCAAAAAATAAATCTTGTCCTGCAAGAGGATGATTTCCATCAATATTCACATTATCACCTTCAATACTGATAACAGTAAAAATTGGTGCATGTGCTTCTTCATTTACTTGAAATTGATCTCCTACTTGTGGAGTTTGATCATCAGGAAATTGTGATTTTTGAACTGTTAATCTTAAATCATCAGCAACGTCGCCATAAGCATCAGCTGCTTTAACTTCTACTTTCTTCTTGTCCCCAACATTTAAAGTTGATAGCTCTTTCTCAAGACCTGGAATAAGTTGTCCGCTTCCTTCTAAGTATAGTAGAGGATCACTACCAACTGAGGAATCAATAGTATTTCCACTTTTGTCTTTAAGTGTGTAGTGAAATCCAATTACTTGTTGTGTCATAAAATATCCTTTATTTGTGAATGAGGGTGAGACAAAGCTCATGACCCGCTATTTTTTCCTTTATCTCAAATGAGTTATAGTTAGCAAACATATTTTTTATTTTTTCTTGAACTTTTCCTGACTCATCAAATCTGTCATTCAGATCCAACTCTAGTTCAAATACAGAGATGAAATTCACCCAAAATTTCTCTTCAACTGCTCCTAGACAAGCTATAGCGTTATTTTTTAGCTCATATAATTGGTAACAAGGATACTTTCCAGTATGTAGATATTGATCGTGCTTATGATTTTTAATTTTTAGCGAATCAAATATAAGTTGAGTCGAATCTTTTAAATAAATAGTATGGCAAAGACTATTGTCATTCATTTTTGCATTTAAAAGCATGGAGACGGCGGTGGTTGCGATCTGTTGAGCAAAACTAATTCCTGCGAATGGTAAGTAGGGTAAGTTTAATGAGTCTTTTAAGTGTTCTTTAAAAGTCTCAGTTAAAGCAAGAGCGTTAATATCATGTAAATTTTTAAATTCATTTTTTCCAGCAGCAATGATTAAAGTATTTATTGATTTTGGAATTTTATTAATGAGATCCCGGTGGTATTTACTATCGTTAATTAAAACTAAATCAGATTGATAAATTGTATCAACTAGCTTCTTTTCATCTTTTATAAAATCAATGATCTGAATATCTTTATTCTTATTAATATTTTTATACCAATCATTAAAGTAATTTAATTTTAAATCATCATTTTTAAAAGGATCGCCACCAATATTTGCATTTTCAAATTTAACAACCTTTGCCCCTAAATTTTGTAAGATCATTGTGGCGAAGGGGCCTGGAAGTCTAGTTGTGAGATCAACAACAGTAATATTTTTTAAAAACATCTCAGTCATTATTCTTCAGTTTTTTGACTAAAAATTTGTTTGAACTCATCGATACCATTTCCTTGAAGTTCACACTCTTTAGTTGTGCAAATTTGCCAAGCTTCATCTTCTCTATCATGAAAACAAATTGTGAATCTTTGAGAGAAATTCACGAAGTATTTCGTAAACGTTTGATTTGCAATCCAAGATCTTGGTACTTCCACTTTTCGATAAGCCTCTGTAGGGTAAACAAGGGATCTTAGCGTTTCTCCAAAGGTAAGAGGATTTTGTAAGCTTAAATGAGTTAATGTATCAATTGAGTGATTAAGCTTTTCATATTCTTCATGAATATCATCAGAATAAAGGGACCATTTTCTCATTAGTCCTATTAGAGTACCTAATCCAGATTTAAAGCTTTGATCAAATATCGCTGTATGTATATTTAGATAAAGTTCTGAATCACTATAATTTAGTGAGCGTGTATAAAAAGCATCATCTTTAAAAAACTCTTTCATAATAAATTTAATGGTATCTAGTCCATTTTCAAGATCAGTTTTATTTCCAAAGACCTCATAGTTCCTTAAAGAGTATTCACAGAAGAAAATATAATCTTCAAGAAGTGGAACATGTCCAGTTCTCGTTGTACTTGTGTTGATTCGGGTAAAGTTTGAATCATCTTGATAGAGGAACACTTTTGGTAATGATGTATGTAGTGTTTTTAAAATCTCTGTTGCTGCTTGCTGAATAGACTCTATCTTACAATATTGTACTAAATCGATGAGAGCTGTTGCTAATTGAAAATTCCAACTTGCCACACCTTTACTATCTGTCTTCGGTGGAATTCTAAATTTACGAGCATTATTAAGGGCATGCCTTACTTTTCTCATAATTGTCCATCCCTCTGGAGTGAGGTAATCATTTTTGTATTGGGGATTAAGAGCAATTGTATTTAGTTTATTATCGAAATTTCCTTTCTCAGATATATCAAACCATTTAATAAGATCAGGAAGTTTCTCTTTTAAACTTTCGTCTTCTTCAATAATCGCTTGTTCAAATTCATCTTTTGAAAATGTAAAATAAAACCCTTCATGCCCTTCAGAGTCTGAATCTTGACTTGAGAAGAAGTATCCGTCATCACTGAGCATTTCAGTTCTTAGGTAATCGAGAGTTTGGATAATCGTATCGAAAACAAGGGGAGATGGAAAAATTAAACTTGTCTTAGCTAATAATTTTAGAAGGCCTGCTTGATCATAGAGCATTTTTTCAAAATGAGGAACTTTCCAAGCTTGATCAACAGCATAACGGTGAACTCCACCTCTTGCATGATCATTAATTCCACCCATTAGCATCATTTCAATAGTTTTAACAACATGTTCACCTAGCTCTTGAGGGATCATTCCTTCTAAAATATGCTCGATACTCCATTCTAAAAAAGAGTAATGAGGAAACTTAGGTTCAACTCCGTAACCACCCCAATCATTGTCTTGATAATTTTTTAAAGCATTGAGGACAGATGCAGCAGTCGGGTAGTGACCTTCAAATTCAATTTTTTGTTCGTATTTTGGATTTTGTTTAATTGCTTCTTCTATTTGTGTTGCATTTTTTGTGACAACATCACTTTCTTGATGAAAAGATTTTCCAAGGTTAGTTAAAAGCTCTTTAAAACTAGGTAGGTCATCACTGGCCGTTGCTGGAAAATATGTCCCTGCAAAATAAGGTTTAAAAGCTGGAGTTAAAAAAGCATTCAGGGGCCACCCACCTCTACCTGTTGTGACCTGACATGCTAATTGAAGGTAGTTATCTAGGTCAGGAAATTCTTCTCTATCAATTTTAATAGATATAAATTGATTATTTAAAATTTCAGCAACACTTGGATCACTAAATGATTCATTATTCATGACATGGCACCAGTGACAAGAGCTATATCCGATTGAGATAAAAATAGGTAAGTTTTTTTCTTGAGCGAGGGCCACTGCCTCTGGACCATAGGAATACCAATTAATAGGATTATTTGCGTGTTGCAGTAAATATAATGATTTCTCTTTCTTTAAACTATTGAAATTTTGATTTTCTGACATTTGACTAACCTTTGTTAAGACATTGTGCAGATATTTTCGGTAATTTTTAACCCAATATCAATAAATATATTTACTTTTATCTAGATGTTGGTTAAAACCCCTCACCATGGAAACTTTAAGACGGTTTGTTGACGGTGCGTCAATGTCTGGGGCCTTTAATATACGGGCATTTTGGATTTTGCACTCACTTGAACTTAAAATTCTCATTAGCTTTCTTCTTCTAGCACTTACTGCTTTTAGCTTTGCTCCCTCTGTCCTTATTGTTAAGGATATTAACTTATTTAGTGATAAGAAAATATTGACTGAGAAAGAATCTGACTTAGATGAGTCAGAGTTTATTGATATGGCCGATATCATTGCTAAGACAATGTCTTATTCATACAATGACACTCAATTAGGTTTCTATTTAAAAAATCTAACTTTTTTTAATGATAATTCAAAATTTGAAGCAGAAAAAATTATTTTAAATTCTCTTCCAAAAAGATTGTCTAAAAAAGCAAAAAGATATGTTCGAGCTGTTTTAAAGATTTCAGAAAAACATCAAGTGGATCCAATCTGGATTTTATCTGTGATGTGGACAGAAAGTCATTTTGATTATACAGCTGAGAGTTGGGCCGGAGCGAGAGGTCTTATGCAAATCATGCCTGAGACTAGACAGTTTGTTTATCAGCTTTATAAAAACAGTGGGAAAAAACTAATTGTTGAACAAGATTCTTTTAAAGTTAACGATTATTTTCCATACAAAATAGATAAGAAAGATTCAAAAAGTCATATTAAAAAACTTATGAATATTGAGCTTGGGGTTATTTATTTAAAAAGATTATTGAATTCCTTTAAAAACCATAAACATGCTACAGTTGCTTATAATATGGGACCTGGATGGACGAGATTTCGATTGAAAAAGAATCTTCCTGTTGGTTCAAAAAATGAATATCTTGATAAAGTAGAGAAAGCATACAAACAAATTGTAAGAAAGATCTAATGGTTTCTGATGACAAGTTATCTCAATTAAGATCAGATCTTGATTCGATTAATTCAAATCTCATTTTACTATTAAACAAAAGACAATTAATTGTTAATGAAATCCAAACTCTAAAAAAAGAAAATAAAGCGAACTCTCTGTGGTGTCCACAAAGAGAGCTTACGGTTTTTAAAAGCTATATTAAAGAGAATCCTGTCATGGATCTTAGATATGTATTGATGTATTCACTTCTAATCGAAAAACAAGCTCAGCAATCAGGGGATTATCCTACGTGGAGTAGTCAAGCTCATTTGGAAGTAACTGGAAATTCTATTCAGCATTTAATTAACCCGATCCTTCTTTTTTGTTATTGTAAAAAAGATTTTTTTCAATTAAAGCTAAAGACTCAATTTTTAGATCAGTTAAAAGGAATCATTGAAAATGGTTAATGAAGTAAACGTAATAGCAATAGATGGGCCGAGTGGAAGTGGAAAGTCTACAATTGCAAAAATCATAGCTGAGAAACTAAATTTAGTCTATTTGGATACTGGAGCTATGTTTAGAGCAATTGCGTATGTCTTAGATGAAAAAAAAATTGCAGTTACAGATGATAATAAAATTAAATATTTTTTGGAAACAATTAATTTTAACTACCAAAAAGATGAAAATTGCTTGGTTGAGATAAATGGAGTTAATTTAACGGAGTCTATTAGACAACATTTTGTTTCAGGCCTTGCTTCAAAATATTCACAAGTAAAATCAGTTAGAGAGTTTTTAAAGCATATTCAAAGAGAAATAGCATCGACAAGACCTTCTATTTTAGATGGACGAGATATTGGAACAATTATTTTTCCAGATGCTATATTAAAAATTTATTTAGTCGCCGATGCTGAAATTAGAGCAAAAAGAAGACTCTCTCAACTAACGGAACAAAATTCGAATGAAACTTATGATCTTAAAAAAATATTAGAAGATATTATTGCTAGGGATTATGCAGATCAAAATAGAGCTATTGCACCGCTTAAAAAAGCGGAAGATGCTATAGAATTTGATAGTACAAAGTTATCTGTAGATGAACTGACTCACGAGATTATTAAAATTTATAAAAACCGCACTCATTAATACATATTCTTCTTTGTCATAACCGAATGTTCATTATAAATTATCTAAAAGGATAATTATATGATCACATTAGATAAGTTCGAATCCATTATAAATATGTTTGATAAAATTGACCCCATTCTTGTCGTCGGAGATGTTGGAGTTGATAAATATACTAAAGGTGAAGTGAAAAGAATCTCACCAGAAGCACCAGTTCCTATTGTTGAAGTCTATGAAGAGTGGAATAAACTAGGTCTTGCGGCAAACGTCATTGATAATTTAAACTCTCTCAATATTAAATCAACTCTGTGTGGAGTTATTGGAAATGATAGTAACGCTTCAGTGTTAGAGCATTTATTAGAAGAGATTAATCTTAGCACATGGGGTGTCATTAGGTGTGACGATCGAATGACGACTTTTAAAGAAAGAGTCGTGACTCAAATCCAACAAGTTTGTCGCGTTGACTATGAAACAAATAAAAAAATGAGTGATGATACTGTTAAAAGAATGTTAGAGCGAGTCACTGAATTTGTTACTAATCACAGTGCGATTATTCTTGAAGATTACGGAAAAGGAATTTTTTGTAAGGACTTTACCCAAAGTCTTATTAATCTTGGAAAAGAGCACGGTAAATTTATTGCTGTCGATCCTTCTAGAACAACAGACCCACTTTTTTATAAAGGGGTTGATTTACTAAAGCCAAATAAAATTGAAAGCGAATTAATGGTGAAGTCTCTAGGCTATACAGAAACAAATGTTGAAACCATATCAAAAATACTTATTGATAAATTAAATTTGAAACAACTTATCATTACTCTTGGATCTGAAGGGATGGCCATTACAGATTTATCAACAGGTGGAGTGATGAAAAAGATCCCAACTGTTGCGAGAGAAGTTTTTGATGTCTCCGGTGCAGGAGATACTGCAATTAGTACAATCGTTGCAAGTATTGCAGCAGGTGCAACTCTGGAAGAAGCTGCATGGATCGGAAACTGTGCTTCTGGTGTTGTTGTTGGAAAAAAAGGAACGGCACTTGTAAATCAAAAAGAGTTGCGCGAAATTTTCTACCAATTAGAAAAAATAAAATAAATGAGTGTCTTAGGAGAACCGACACAGGTTAAATTTTTTTTTAGCACTCTTTATAATCATAAAAAATTATCAAAAGATGAGGTACTCTCATTTTTTAAAGATAAAGATTTAGTTCTTAAGGAATTTACTCCTAGTTTTAATCCTCTTTTTCAATACTACTCTCGTGAAATGGGAGAGGATTTACATCGAATTGTGCTTTATACTGAGTCCACTTATAAAAGAGAGTTACTTGTGGATTATAAATTATGGGCGACCAGGGTTGAACAAGAAAACTCTATTGATAACAAGCGTTTAGTGAATATTGATGTAGGCTATATTGCAAAAGAGCAGGTTTTGTTGGCAACTGGAAAGCCTTATTCCCACAGAATTTATTTAAATAATGGCGTTTACGCAGAATTAGTTTATTTTTTTAAAGAAAAATCATTTCAAATCGTTCCTTGGACCTATCCTGATTATCAAAATCCAGAAAAAATCGAATTTTTTAATAAAATACGTTAACAATTCAAAAAAGACTTTGTTGATTTTGTGCACGGGGTTATAATAAGAAAAACCCGACGATAAAGGTGGTGATGAACGAAAGTTTTTTGCTGCAAAGCCTCACTCTAAGTGGTTGTCATATGAGTAAGGGGTTGCCGAAACGGTGATAAGGGATTTTCTTCATTGAGCGGTTTTTTGCTCTTTAAGACGCGGGTCTCTTTTAAGGTGGTGAGCCTTATTTGGGATGGAGAATTTCTTTTTGGGAGGTCATTTGGGGCCATAAAGGCTTTGAAGTTTTTTACATTTATTGAGTAGGTGCTCAGATCTTTGATTGATCTTCATTTGCACTTAACATTTTAAGCAATTTTTAATGTGAAACATTTTTTGTAATGAAACCGTAGGGGGCACCATTTTTTGGCCCCCTTTTTTATTGTCCTTTCTAGCACTTTTCTACATTCTTTGTTACTCTTTCGTGTACTTTTTCAAAATCATAGACAAATAGGAATGGATTATGTTGCAAAAAATGGATGAAATCTTCAAGGATTTCACAGAAAAACTCCAAACTCTGGATAAACAAGCAGATGTCTTATCTCTTAAAGCTTCAGTTTTAGGAAAAAATGGAAGTTTAGCCGAAATTTTAAAATCTCTTCGAGATGCTACGGTGGAACAAAGAAAAGAGATAGGACCTAAATCAAATGCAATAAAACAAGATATTGAAAAACTTGTTTTTAATAAACTGCAAGAAATTGAAATTAATGAAGTGAATGAGAAATTATCAAAAAATAAAATTGATTTCTCACTAGTTGATTCGGTTCTTGATAAAGGCTTACAGGCAGCGGGTCTTCATCCAGTGTCTCAAATTCAGCGAGAAATTGAAGATATCTTTATCTCTATGGGCTTTGATGTTCTTGATGGTCCACATATTGAAGATGAATTTCATAATTTTGAAGCGCTAAATATTCCAGATACTCATCCTGCTCGTGATATGCAAGATACTTTTTGGTTTAAAGATATGAAGCATTTACTTCGAACACATACATCGACTATTCAAGTAAGGGGAATGGAATCTAGAAAACCACCATTTAAATTTGTTGGACCTGGAAAAGTTTTTCGATGCGAGAGGACAGATGCAACTCATGAGATGTGTTTTCATCAATTAGAAGGAATGATGGTTGGTAAAAATATCACTGTTGGAAATCTTATCTATTTTATGAAAACTCTTTTGAAAGAAATATTTAAAAAAGATATGGAAGTAAGACTTCGACCTGGGTATTTTCCATTTGTAGAGCCAGGTTTTGAATTAGATATTCGTTGGAAAAAACCAGGTAAAGGTGAATCAAAGCATAGCGGATGGCTAGAGCTTCTTCCCTGTGGAATGGTTCATCCAAATGTTCTAAGAGCAGGAGGGATTGATCCTGAAGAATACAATGGCTTTGCTTTTGGTTTAGGATTAGACCGATTAGTCATGGTTAAATATATGATTGAAGATATACGCCATCTTCATTCAGGTGATTTACGTTTTAATAAACAATTTAAGGCATATTAGAAAGGACATAAAAGTGTATATATCTCTAGACTGGGTAAATGATTTTGTTAAACTTCCACAATTAGATGCTGATGAACTTGCTAATGCATTTACAATGACAACAGCTGAAGTTGAAGGTGTTCAAACAACCTTTGATCATTTAAAGAAAATTAAAGTTGCAAAAATAATTGAAATTAATAAACATCCGGAAGCCGATAAGTTAAATCTTGTGACTTTTGATTTTGGTGGCAAAGAACCTAAAGAAGTTGTTTGTGGAGCTCCTAACGTAGTTGTGGGATTAAAAATTCCTTATGCTCCTCTTGGAACAACACTTCCTAATGGATTAGTCTTAGAACCAAAAAAAATTAGAGGATACTTATCCGAAGGGATGCTTTGTTCTGAAACAGAATTAGGAATTGGAGAAGGATCAAGTGGTCTCATGGAGCTTCCTGAGAATGCGACGGTTGGGATGACTATGCTAGAATTTCTTGATCTTAAAGCAGATACGATCTTAGATGTTGACAATAAATCGTTAACTCATAGACCTGATCTTTGGGGACATTATGGAATTGCTAGAGAGTTCTCTGCTGCCTATGAAGTTGCTTTAAATAATCCTTATAATGAAACTTGGCAAAAAAAAATAGAAACATCTTTTAATAAAGATGCATCACCTATAAAACCAAGTGTATCAAAAGATTCAAGTTGTAAGGCCTATTGGGGATTATCTATCGATAATATTACAGTTGGGGAGACTCCTGATTGGATTGTTAATAGACTAAAAGCTTGTGGCCTTCGCTCAATTAATAATATTGTTGATATTTCAAATTATGTCATGCTAGAGCTTGGTATACCTTTACATATTTTTGATAGAGATCTTATTAAAAATAATACGATTAAAATTTCAAAAAATAATTCTGAAAGTACATTTGTTACTCTTGATGAAGTGGAAAGAAAATTAGTTCCAAATGATACCGTCATTTCTGATGATGAAAAAGTTCTTGTCCTAGCGGGCATTATGGGTGGATTAAATTCTGGAGTGAATGAAAAGACTAATAAAGTGTTTATTGAAGTCGCAAACTGGACAGCTGAAGAAGTTCGAAAAACTTCAACACGACTTGGATTAAGAACAGATTCTTCTCAACGATATGAGAAAAGTCTAGATTCAAGACAGTGCTATAAAACTTTACTTAGAACTCTTGATTTGATTCTACAACTTTGTCCGAATGCAAAAGTTGTTGGTAAACCTGAATATGATGGTGATGATCTTTCTCTCTTTAAGCCTAAAGTTATTAAAACTTCTAAGGAACGAATTTGTACAACCCTTGGAATCGAAGTCTCTGAAGAAAAATTACTATCTATCTTTAAGCATTTAGAATTTGACGTTAAAAATTCAAATGGAAATTTTGAAATGACGATTCCAAGTTTTAGAACGACAAAAGATATAGAATACGAAGCATGCATTATAGAAGAAGTAGGAAGAGTTATTGGCTATGATAATATTGAACCAGTAAGTCCTCAAACAGATATTCAAACGACAAGATTTCAAGTCGAAAAAGCACTTCATAGAAATGTTCAAGATTTTTTAGTCATGAATGGCAATGCACTTGAAGTAATGACTTACCCTCTTATAGGAAAGAGTTTACTTGAAAAAGCAAAGTGGGAGACTCTTAATGAAGAACTCGTTCTTGTGAATTCTTTATCGATAGATGCAGATAGAATGAGGCCGTCTCTTGTTCCTCATGCTCTTAATACTGCAGCAGTGAATGCAAAGAATTTTTCTTCCTTTAATTTTTTTGAATTAGGAAGAAGTTATCTACCAGATTCAAAAAACTTTTCAACTGAGAGACATCAACTAATCCTTGGAATGTATAATAAAAAAGAGACTCCTTTTATTGAACTTATAAATAAGACTGAAAGTCTTCTTCGTTTTTTAAATATTCCTTTCGACACATCTATTGATAGCGGAAAATTTACTAATCCTCTTGTTCCTAGAGATTGGGTTGGTACACATCCACATGAATATTTAAATATTAGGATTATGGGAAAATTTAATGGCGTTATTTGTAGTGCTCATCCATTAGTTCTTAAACAATTTAAGACGAAAGGATTTTTCTCATTTGCAGTTATTGATTTTACTGACTTTCACTCTAGAGAATTAAAATCATCAACGAAATATTCTATGATTTCAAAATTTCCTAGTTCTAAGTTTGATTGTACTGTCCTTGTAAAAAAAGAATTACAAGTTGTTGAAGCATTAAACGCTTTAAATAAATTAAAAATAAAAGAACTTGTAGATGGAAAAATAACTGAAGTTTTTTCATTAGATGACGATACGTTTGCGGTCACTTTAACCATGACTTTTGAAGATGCATCTAAGACTCTAGATTCTGAATTTATCAAAAAATGTGAAAATGATGTTATTAGTGGATTAATGAAGGCCGGTTTTCCTTTAAAAGGTTAAAATTGAAGATTTTTCATGTTTTTGAAAAAAAAATAAAAAAAAATGAAATAAAATGAAAAAAACTATTGACGGCTCGGAAAGGAAGAACTAATATGCTGTCTCACTTGAACGCAACGAGATAAAAAAATAGGCGATGCTTATTTTGGAAAACCGCTGTCTTCAAAATGAAAAATGATCTTTGACAATTAAATAATAAGTAACAGTTTTATTCTCTTCGGAGAATAAAAAAGATGAGAAGGAACATAACCAATAAATAACTTATTCGTAAGTTATCTAGTCAGTTGAATGAATAGTTTATGGTTCCGTGAGGAATTATAGATTACTGACGCTAGCCTTGAGCTAGTTA
>Ga0115005_10000183_pt1 | contig 46942 bp, 52 predicted proteins | sample ArcOceMetagenome_FD_87163 | JGI IMG/M metagenome (GOLD analysis project Ga0115005, IMG submission 87163) | Marine eukaryotic phytoplankton communities from Arctic Ocean - Arctic Ocean - Greenland ARC118M Metagenome | ecosystem: Environmental > Aquatic > Marine > Oceanic | place: Arctic Ocean... | reverse complement strand
GATGTGTTGAGTGGTTCGATTTCTTCAGAAGAAGGCTATGTCGGTTTTTATAACAATGTAGTTTCTGTTATTCCAGAAGGAAATCACTTCCGTATGTTTGGATGGTTACCTTTTGTAGATAACCATGTGCCTAGTATTTCTAGAACATCATTTTCGTGGTTGTTTGGATCTAAGAAATCTAAAGTTACAACAAACCTAAACGGAGAAGAGCGTGCACTAGTTGTTACTGGTGAAATGGAAAAAGTATTCCCCATGAATATATTTCCAATGCAGTTGATTAAGGCGTGTATGGTCGAAGATATAGAACGTATGGAAGCTCTAGGAATTTACGAAGTAGTTCCTGAAGATTTCGGTTTGATAGATTATGCTTCTACTTCAAAAATTGAAGCACAAGATATCATCAAGAAAGGAATTGAGTTAATGATTAAAGAAGTAGGATAAAAACAAAACATATGAGTTTTTTAAGAAACAAAATTGATCAAATAAAAAAGCCTTTTGCTAAAGGCGAAAAGTGGGAAAAATTTGCTCCGGCGGTTAACGCATTTGACACCTTTTTATTTGTGCCAAATCACACAACCCACAAAGGAGCTCACATTCGTGATGCTGTAGATTTAAAACGGACAATGGTGACTGTAATCATAGCACTTTTACCTGCTTTGATTTACGGAATATACAACACAGGATATCAATATTTCATCCAAACTGGAGAAGCGTTCACATTCTTAGACGCCTTCATCCACGGTTCATGGAAAATTGTTCCTATGATTATTGTGTCTTATGTAGTTGGATTAACCATTGAATTTATTTTCGCGATCTACAGAGGTCACGAAGTAAATGAGGGATACTTAGTTACAGGACTTTTAATTCCTATGATTATGCCTGTTGATATTCCTTTATGGATGGTCGGAATTTCTACTGCCTTTGCAGTATTGATTGCAAAAGAAGCTTTCGGCGGAACTGGAATGAATATTTTGAATCCAGCACTTACCGCACGTGCCTTCGCCTTTTTTGCTTACCCCACCTATATGTCAGGAAACAAAGTATGGGTTTCAGAAGCTTCGAATGTAGATGCTATATCTGGAGAAACAATTTTAGGATCACTTGCAGCCGGTAACGATGTAAGTTATTCAATGTTCGAAATGTTCCAAGGATCTATACCGGGCTCAATTGCCGAAACATCTACGTTGTGGATTGCAGTTGGCGCACTTATTTTGATATATACCGGCGTTGGTAGCTGGCGTATTATTGTTGGAGGAATATTAGGAGCTGCAGTAATGGGCTTCTTGTTCAATCTTTGGGGCGCAAACGCACTAATGAGTTTTTCTTGGATGAACCACTTAGTAGTAGGAGGCTTCGCTTTCGGTATTGTTTTTATGGCAACCGATCCAGTATCAGCCGCACAGACCAATAAAGGAAAGTGGATTTATGGAGTTTTGGTTGGAATCTTCTGTATTCTAATTCGAGTATTCAACCCCGCATATCCAGAAGGTGTAATGCTTGCAATTCTTTTAATGAATGTGTTTGCACCTACAATTGACCATTATGTGGTTGAAGCAAATATTTCTAAACGTAAAAAACGTTGGGCATTAACTCAACTTAAAACAGCATAATTATGAATAGAGATAGTAATTCTTATACCTTTCTTTTTGCAGCGATAATGGTTTTTGTAGTAGCCTCTTCTTTGGCTTTTACAGCAACAACACTTAAAAGCAAGCAAGACGAAAATGTTCGTAAAGAACAAATGCAAAACATTCTGTCCACTATTGGAATCGAAAGTGATCGTGATGGCGCAGAAAAATTGTACAACGAATACGTAACACAACAATTAGCACTTACTCTCGAAGGTGTGTCCGATGATGAGGTAAATGCGTTTAAAATTCAATTGGGTACTGAAGTTAAAAAACCAGTTGAACAACAACGTTTTCCTTTATATGTTGCAGAGGTTAAATCTGAAACTTTCTATATCGTTCCCTTACGTGGATCAGGTTTATGGGATGCGATTTGGGGATATATCGCTCTAGAAAGTGATATGAGAACCATCAAAGGAGCCGTATTTGATCACAAAGGTGAAACAGCAGGATTAGGAGCTGAAATTACGCAACAGTGGTTTCAAGATCGCTTTGTAGGTGAAAAAATAACAGATGCTAATGGAATCCTTGTTGGTATTGCAGTTTCTAAAACGAACAATGATCCGTTAGGAAACGACAAAGAGGACCACGAAGTGGACGCAATCTCTGGGGCTACCATCACAGGTGATGGTGTAACCGATATGATTTCTGAACGCTTAGCACATTATACTCCTTACTTTAAGCGTTCAGCTACAAAATCAGTAGAAGAAATTATTGAAGAAACTTCTACAGAAGAAGTTACAACGGAGGAAGCCCAAACAATTGCTTACCAAAACTAAGACCATGAAGCAAAAAAATACCCCGGTACAAAAACCAAGCTTGTTCTTTGTCAACAAAGATAAAGAAGCCTTGTTTTCGAAAAAGAACAGAGCTTTGCTCTCGGATCCTATGGATGACAACAACCCAATAACCGTTCAGGTTTTAGGAATTTGTTCTGCACTAGCGATCACTGTTCAGCTGAAGCCAGCCATCGTAATGAGTATTTCTGTTTTAGTTGTTATGGCAGCTTCAAACGTAATCATTTCCTTATTGCGTAATTTGATTCCCAATCGTATTCGAATCATTGTACAACTCGTAGTTGTAGCAGCAATGGTTGTTTTGGTAGATCAAGTTTTGAAAGCTTTTGCTTACGATGTGTATAAAGAATTATCGATTTTCATAGGTCTGATTATAACCAACTGTATCGTTATGGGACGACTAGAAGCATTTGCCTTGGCAAATACACCTTGGAAATCCTTTTTAGATGGAATTGGAAATGCAGCTGGATATGGATTCATCCTTATAGTTGTTGCTTTTTTTAGAGAATTGCTAGGTTCTGGAAAATTATTTGGTTTTCAAGTTGTTCCCGATGCCTTATACGCTATGGGATATGAAAACAATGGACTGATGCTCTTATCGCCAATGGCATTGATTACTGTTGGACTCTTTATCTGGGTTCAACGTTCTAGAAACCGTAAACTCATTGAAAAAAACTAAGCTATGGAAGCATACATTAATTTATTTGTAAAAAGTATTTTCATTGAAAATATGATTTTCGCCAACTTCTTAGGAATGTGTTCCTATTTAGCGGTATCAAAAACAGTGAAAACAGCAGTTGGTCTAGGCTTTGCCGTTATTTTCGTTCTTGCAATCACGGTTCCAATCAATTTTTTGCTGGACACCTATTTGCTTAAACCAGGTGCATTAGCATGGTTAGGTGTGGACTATGCATCAATCGATTTAAGTTTTTTAAGTTTCATCATGTTCATCGCCGTTATTGCTTCGATGGTACAATTGGTTGAGATGATTGTAGAGAAATTTGCTCCAGCACTTTATGGTGCTTTGGGAATCTTTTTACCCTTGATCGCAGTAAACTGCGCCATCTTAGGGGGATCACTTTTTATGCAACAAAAAGATTTTGGTGGTGTACTAGAATCAGGAGTATACGGATTAGGTTCGGGGATTGGATGGTTTTTAGCGATCATAGCGATTGCTGCTATCCGAGAAAAAATAACATATTCCAACGTTCCAGCTCCTCTTAAAGGATTAGGTATAACGTTTATCATCACAGGATTGATGGCAATTGGGTTTATGAGTTTTATGGGTATTAAATTATAATTTCTACGTATGGATTATACTATTATTTTAGCGAGTGTTGTTGTTTTCTTACTAATCATTTTTATGTTAGTAGGTATGTTGTTGGGGGCTAAAGCCAAATTAATGCCATCTGGGCCGGTAGCCTTAATGATTAATGGCCAAAACAATATTGAAGTTTCTTCGGGAAGTACCTTATTAACTACTCTTGGGAATAACAAAATATTTCTTCCTTCTGCTTGCGGAGGTGGAGGAACTTGTATTCAATGTAAATGTCAAATCACCGAAGGAGGAGGAGAGATATTACCTACCGAAAAGCCTCACTTTTCTCGTAAGGAAATTGCAGACGGATGGCGTTTAGGATGTCAGGTAAAAGTTAAAGAAAACATGGTGATTCAAGTACCTGAAGAGGTGTTTGGAATTAAGAAATGGGAAGCTACCGTAATCCGTAACTGGAATGTTGCTTCTTTCATTAAAGAATTTGTTGTTGAGATTCCAGAAGAAATGGATTACAAAGCAGGAGGGTATATTCAAATTGAAATACCGGAATGTGAAGTGAGTTATTCTGACATTGATATTACAGCGCACCCGGAAGAACACCCTGGTGAACCAGATAAATTCAAAATGGAATGGGATAATTTCAACCTTTGGTCGTTGAATATGAAAAACCCTGAATCTGTTGAGCGTGCGTATTCAATGGCATCTTTCCCTGCAGAAGGTAGAGAAGTGATGTTGAACGTTCGTATTGCATCCCCACCTTGGGATCGTGCTAAAAACGGATGGATGGATGTAAATCCTGGGATAGCTTCCTCTTATATTTTTGCTCAAAAACCAGGTGATAAAGTTACGATCTCTGGCCCTTTTGGAGAATTCTTCATCAACCCTTCTGAATCAGAAATGCTTTATGTAGGTGGTGGTGCTGGTATGGCTCCGATGCGTTCGCACTTATACGAATTATTTAGAACCCTAAAAACAGGACGTATTGTTACGTTTTGGTATGGTGGACGTTCTAAAAGAGAATTATTCTATCTGGAGCACTTCCGTGCACTAGAGCGAGATTTTCCTAATTTCAAATTTTACGTTGCCTTATCAGAACCTTCTGAAGAAGATAACTGGTCAGTTAAAGATGGGTTAGACGGTGAAGGAGATGGTTTCAAAGGTTTTGTTCACCAAGTAGTGATTGATAATTATTTATCAAAACACGACGCGCCAGAGGATATTGAAGTTTACTTCTGTGGACCACCACTAATGAATCAGGCTGTAGAACGTATGGCTGATGATTACGGAATACCACCCGAAAATGTTCGTTTCGACGATTTCGGAGGATAATATTTAAATAAAAAGGTGGCTCTGATGAGCCACCTTTTTTGTTTAATGTCTTAATGTGAAATAAGAGTTTGACTATGGAGATGATTAAAAAACAAGAGCTACACAACCTTGCAATGGAAGTTGTTGGTAAACGCATGGAAGAGGATGGTTTTGAGTTTATGACTGTTAATTCTGAGTTACAAAAAGACCCTCAATTTGTATGTCTAAAGGATAAGAAGTTACATTTTGTAATCGTTCGTGCTGTTTCCTATCCCGATAATCCATTAGATTATGACAAAGTACTCATGGAAACGGTTCGCTCACATGCAGAAAAATTTGATGCTAAAACCTATTATGCAGGAGTTGGATTGGCACATGCAGAAAACTATGAATTACCATTAACAACTAAAGATCCCTATGCAATTAATTTCCAAGGACTTCAGAAAATCGAATCCAATGCGTAAACTTATTTTAATTTCCTTCTTGTTTGCCTTTGTCAATTGTTCTGAAACAAAACGTGTAGAAGTACATCAAGGTTATGCTTTAGGCACCTCATATTCGATCCAATATGGACTTATTAATACTTCTTTCGATAAAGTTCAACAGGGTATCGATTCTCTGTTTACAGTCATCAATACGTCTATGTCCACTTATGTCCCGACTTCCGATATTTCAAAAATAAATAAAGGGGATCTTTTTGTTGCAGTTGATTCTCATTTCAAGACGGTATTTGCTAAAGCTACTGAAGTTTGGAAAGCGACGGATGGTTTTTTTGACCCTACTGTTGGAGCTTGGGTAAATTCGTATGGGTTCGGACCAGAAAAGCCACTCAATACACTTACGAATGAAAACAAAGCCTATTTAAGAAAAATCACGGGCTGGAATACTATTGAGCTTACGAAACTTGGGTTTGTGAAAAAACAACATGCGGAAACCTACCTCGATTTCAATGCCTTAGCAAAAGGATATACCGTTGACATAATAGGAGACTATTTATCACTACTTGGTGCTACAAATTATTTAGTTGAAATAGGAGGGGAGATCGTTGCTCATGGTGTTAGTCCTAAAACAACAGAACCTTGGCGGATTGCTATTGATGATCCTAACCAACAAGAAGAACGCGATTTGATTCAAGTATTATCTCTGAAAGATGAAGCAATTGCTACATCCGGGAATTACCGCAAATCTAGAATTGATTCTGTAACTGGAGAGCGCTATGTCCATTCTATAAACCCACTAACAGGTAATACCGTTAAATCTAATGTATTGAGCGCATCGGTTCGTGCTCCGAATTGCATGACTGCAGATGCTTACGCTACTGCACTAATGGTACTACCTTTTGAAAAAAGCAAGGCATTGATTGAACGTTTACCTCAAATAGAAGCCTATTGGGTAACCTCTTTGAATGACTCGATACAAGAGCATTTTTCAACAGGCTGGAAACAATAAATTATTTTTTTGTTACAACTGGAATCCGTTCGCTAGGAAGTGCAAAACGTTGTATGTCATCTTCAGGTACTTCTTTAATGAAATCCACGGGAATTGCTTCGAATCCAACTTCTTGTAGTCGCTTGTAGTAATCTTGCCCATAAATACGCACATGATCATACTGCCCAAAAATGCGTGTACGTTCTTGTTGATCGGTTATAGAATCATCCTCAAAAGTATTTTCTCGGTCTTCTTCTAGAGGGACTTGTAAAATAGCCGTTCCTCCGGGTTTTAAAACTCGATACAGTTCTTCCATCGCTTTCAAATCATTTGGAATATGTTCTAAAACGTGATTACACAGTATAAAATCATATGTATTGTCTTCAAACGGAAGTGCGCAAATATCAGCTTTTACATCGGCTAACGGAGAGTGTAGATCAGTAGTGGTGTAGTCCCAATGCGAAAATGACTTAAATTTTTTATAAAAAACCTGCTCAGGTGCTACATGTAAAACTCGAATAGCGTCTATCAAAAAGTTAGTTTTTCGATCCAAATACAACCACAAAAGACGATGCCTTTCTAAGGAAAGAGTTCCTGGGCAAAGTGCATTTTGACGTAAATTTTGATACCCGTAGGGTAAGAATTTACGATACGAACTTCCATCTATAGGATCGGTAAATCGGTTGCCTTTAAAATACAATTTAATCAAAGGTCTAAACCAAATACTCAGTTGAATCAACCAAGGTCTAGGGACAAGGTTGAGAAGGGTTTTCATAATACAAGGGCTTCTTTTCGGAAGGGGTTTTCTTCATGACTTGTAATGCCAAGAGCTTCGTATATGTACTGGAAGGTAGAAAGTAATTCAGGTTTTCCGTCGATCAGGGCTACATCATGTTCGAAATGTGCGCTGGGTAAACCATCAGCTGTTAAAATGGTCCAGCCATCTTTCAGGTGCTTGATGCGGTGAGTTCCTCTATTGATCATGGGTTCGATAGCCAAAACCATTCCGTCTTGAAATTTTTTCCCACGACCTCTTTTTCCATAGTTCGGAACTTCGGGCCCTTCGTGCATTGTAGTACCCAATCCGTGTCCGACCAATTCCCGAACTACGCCATAGCCTTCATTCTCAGCATGCTGTTGGATTGCATAAGCAAGATCCCCAATGCGGTTTCCCGCTTTGAATTCAGCAATCCCTTTGTATAAAGATTCTTTGGTAACCTGTAATAACTTTTCATTCTCTGGATCGATTTCACCTACTCCAAAAGTATAGGCATGATCTCCATAAAAACCATTTTTTAGAGAACCACAATCAATTGAAATAATGTCGCCTTCTTGCAATGGGTTTTTATTTGGAATTCCATGAACAACTTGCGCATTGGGACTCATACACAAGGTGTTTGGGAAGTTGTAAAGCCCTAAAAATCCTGGAATAGCGCCATGATCTCGAATACAAGTTTCCGCTTTGGCATCTAACTCCAAGGTGCTAACACCTGGCTTTATTTCGCTGGCGAGCATACCCAAGGTTTTTGAAACGATCAAGGCGCTTTCACGCATCAATTCTATTTCTTCAGCGTTTTTTAATAAAATACTACTCATTCTGCATAGGCGTTTTTGTAATCGTTTCCTTTCAATATTTCAAGCATATCAAGCTCTAGTGTTTGAATTGGAAACTCTACAATTCGGTTCATCTCTTTACCACTCTTGGTAAAGATTAATGTTGGTACATTGAAGAGATCAAAGGGTTTTTCTATTCCATTTGGGGTATCCTTATCTTCGGATACTGCTATAATTTCAATTGATTCAATTGGATAGCCTGCTGCTTCTAAAATTTTCATCATGGGAGACACTTCTCGCTGACTGTCTTCACACCAGGTTCCCATCAATAGTGTAATTGTGATGTCTTTCAACAAAGGTTTCAATTCAGAAGCCGCTTCGGTATTTACTTTGTAAAAATCATACTCTGTGGCGTACCAAGATGAAAATAATTTCAATTGAGGTAGGTTGATTACTCCTAAAATAATTTCTTCTCCTTCAATTGTTGTACTTTTAAGATTGTCCGCAATAGTTACTACAGTTTCTTTTTTTGGAACTGGTTTTTTAGTCTCTCCGCAGTTACATAGTATGACCGATACTAAAAGAATTAAAAGAGTTCTCATATTATAAGTGATTTTTGAGTCATGGCTTCGGGTTGACTAACTCCCATAATATCGAGAATGGTAGGTGCCAAATCGCCTAATACCCCTGAAGCTATTTTTTTCTTGTGGTTGTCTACCAAAATAATAGGAACAGGATTGGTGGTATGAGCCGTATTAGGACTTCCATCGGGATTGATCATTGTTTCGCAGTTCCCATGATCGGCAATAACGAGTACTGCATAGTCTTGGGTTAAAGCAGCTTCGATGACCGATTGAGCACAACTGTCTACGGTTTCACAAGCTTTAATTGCTGCATCTAAATCACCAGTATGTCCAACCATATCGGGATTGGCAAAATTGAGGCAAATGAAGTCAGCGGTTTCTTTTTGTATTTCTGGAATTATAGCATCACGGATTTCAAAGGCACTCATTTCGGGCTGCAAATCGTAGGTAGCAACTTTTGGAGAAGGGCATAAGACACGTTCTTCTCCAGGAAAAGGTTCTTCACGTCCTCCGTTAAAGAAAAAGGTAACGTGTGGGTATTTTTCTGTTTCAGCAATTCGAATCTGGATTTTCCCAGCAGTTGAGAGCGTTTCTCCTAAAGTGTCTTTTAAATTGTCTTTATCAAAAACGACTTGTACATTTTTGAATGAACTATCATAATTGGTCAGGGTCACATAATGTAAGTTCAAGGGAGTCATTCCTTGAGCTTCAAAGGCTTTTTGTGACAAGGCTTGTGATAGTTCACGTCCACGATCTGTTCTGAAATTAAAGAAGATAACAACATCGCCGTTTTCTAGGGGAGCAAGTGCATTCCCGGCACTGTTCTTTGCAATTAGTGGGGCGATGAATTCATCCGTTACATCCTTATCGTAAGATTCTTGAATGGCGGTTGCAAAATCATCTACGGCTGTTCCAGTACCGCGAACAATAACATCGTATGCTTTTTGGATACGTTCCCAACGTTGATCCCGATCCATTGCATAGTAGCGCCCAATAACAGAAGCTATTTTTCCAGTCGTCGAAGCCATGGCAGCTTCGATGTCTTGTATGAATTTTTTTCCTGATTTTGGATCTACATCACGACCATCTGTAAAGGCATGTAAAAATACTTCGTCCATTTTTTCATCTGCTAAAACACCAAGTAAGGCTTTGATGTGGTTAACATGCGAATGAACTCCACCGTCAGAAACCAATCCCATCAAATGAATTTTTTTGTTGTTGGCTTTGGCATAAGCAATGGCTTCTTTTAAAACCACTTCATCTTTCAGAGTGTTCTGCTGAACTGCCAAATTGATTTTCGCTAAGTCTTGATACACAATTCGACCAGCTCCTAGGTTAACGTGTCCAACTTCACTATTTCCCATTTGCCCTTCAGGAAGGCCAACGTGCAAGCCATCGGTTCTGAGGTTGTTGTGAGAGTAGTTCGTATACAAACTATCAATAAAAGGGGTTTTTGCTTGGTCAACAGCAGATACTGAAGGATCTGGAGATTTTCCCCATCCGTCAAGAATCATTAAAATAGCTTTTTGAGACATGAAATATTTTTTTTACAAAGATAGCAAATATGTCAATGAAATTGCTGCATTAAGAATTCTAACCTATCTTTAAACTTTCTAAAACGTTTTATTTGAATAAAGGAATTGTTTATCGTTCAACAGGGAGTTGGTATCTTGTAAAAGACACACAAGGTGATTTTTACTCCTGCCGTATTAAGGGCAAGTTCCGGATTCAAGGAATCAAGAGTACCAACCCAATTGCAGTGGGTGATCGTGTAGATTTTGATGTTATAGAAGAAGAGTCTAAATTGATGGGAGTAATTACTGCCATTGACACTAGAGACAACTATATCGTTCGTCGTTCAGTCAATTTGTCGAAGCAAACTCATATTATCGCTTCCAATATTGATCAAGCATTCTTGTTAATTACCCTCAATAACCCTCCTACATTTTTTGCATTCATCGATCGGTTTTTGATCACCGCAGAAGCCTATCATATTCCAGCAGTTTTATTATTCAATAAAATGGATACCTATGGAGAGGAAGAAAAAGCAGAAATTCAATGGATGCAAAGCGTTTATGAATCCATAGGGTATACATGCTATCAAATTTCTAGTTTTAATGAAAAAGATGTTACGTTAATTGAGGGACTCATGCAAAACAAATCATCGATGTTTACTGGTCACAGTGGAGTAGGGAAATCTACTTTGCTTAATGCAATTTCACCGGGCTTGAATTTAAAAACTAAAGTGATTTCAGAGCAGCATCAACAAGGACAGCATACAACCACCTATGCAGAAATGTTTGATCTAGATGGGAATGCTAGAATTATTGACACTCCTGGGATCAAAGGTTTTGGAGTAGTGGATATGGAACCAGAGGAATTGGGGAATTATTTTCCAGAATTTCTAAAAGTAAAACAGTCCTGTAAGTTCAATAACTGCCTTCATTTAGATGAACCTAAATGTGCAGTGAAGGATGGAGTTGATGATGAATCCATTCCAGCTTCTCGCTACAAAAGCTATGTACAGCTTTTAGACGACGACACCCCATATAGAAATTAAAGTTCACTTGATACACTGACTATGCGCGTAGTAATTCAACGAGTAAAAAATGCACAAGTAGATATTGAGAATAAAACTGTTGGATCTATTGATCAGGGCTTGGTTGTTTTGCTGGGTATTGAAATGGCCGATACACTCGAGGATGTTATTTGGACGGTAAAGAAAATCACTCAACTTCGTATTTTTTCTGACGCAGAGGATGTAATGAATCGTTCCCTTCTCGATGTTGCAGGGGAGCTGTTATTGATCAGTCAGTTTACGCTGATGGCTGCCACTAAAAAAGGAAACCGCCCTTCATATATCCGTGCTGCAAAACACGATCATGCCATTCCAATGTACGAGGCTTTTATTGCTGAAACTGAAAAGGTGATGGGAAAATCCATTGCAACTGGAGTTTTTGGTGCCGATATGCAAGTTTCGCTTTGTAATGATGGCCCAGTAACACTTCAATTAGATTCTAAAAATAAAGAGTAGTTAATAGATGTTAACTTCAATTTCTAACGAAATCTTAAAATTGACAAGCACTTTTTCTTGAATCTCTTTTGCCAAAGTAAGAATTTCAATTCCACTGGCATTACCATGATTAACTAGTACAAGTGCTTGATGCTCGTGAACTCCAGCAGCACCTCTTTTGATTCCTTTATAACCCAGACGATCAATGATCCATCCAGCTGGAATTTTAACTTCCGAGTCAGATATGCGATATCGGGGCATTTCAGGATACTCAAGCAAAAGGTTTTGAAAATGAGTTTCCGTAACTACTGGATTCTTGAAAAAGCTACCACTATTTCCTATTTTTTTTGGGTCAGGAAGTTTTCGTTGCCGAATTGCTATTACTGCTTTTGCAATATTTTTTGGAGAAGAAACGTTGTTACCAAGTTCCTCTTGAATGGCTCCGTAGCCCGTTTTTAGAACGTGATCTTTTTTTGTTAAACGAAATTGTACGGCAGTGATAACATGTTTTCCTTTTAAGTCTGTTTTGAAAATCGAATTCCTATAACCAAAAACTACTTCTTCAAGGTTGAATCTATGCGGAATTGCCGTTTTGGTCTCCAAGGTAGTACAGTTTACAAAACTGTCTTTTAGCTCAACTCCATAGGCTCCAATGTTCTGTATAGGTGCGGTTCCAATATTTCCTGGAATCAAGGCTAAATTCTCTAATCCACCATAGCCTTGGTCTAATGTCCAAAGAACAAAGTCATGCCAATTTTCGCCTGCTGAGGCCTCAATGATAGCATGATCATCATCCTCTTCAATAACACGAATTCCTTTTAGATTGACGTGTATACACAGTCCACTTAGGTTTTTTGTAAGAAGTAAATTACTTCCACCCCCTAAGATAAACCGTTCGCTAAAATCTTCATTTAAAAGCGCGGCACGAAGTTCTTCTGTTGTGTTTACGCTGATGAAATGTTCACAAAAGCACTCCACCGCAAAGGTGTTGTATGCTTTTAATGATTTGTGTTGTTCGATAGTTTTCAAGCCTTATTTTAAGTAACTACAAGATAGAGAACTCAAATCAATTGGAATAGGCTTGTAGCGCTTTTTCTAAGATTTTCGCCGAGCGTAATAAATCTTTTTCATTGAGAACAAAACCAATCCGAATTTGTTTTGTTCCATAACCAGGTGTAGAATAAAAACCAGCAGCAGGTGCAAACATTACCGTTTGGTTTTCATCACTGAAATCGGTAAGTAACCATTTAGAAAAAACCTCTGCATCATCAACGGGTAATTCTACAATACAGTAAAAAGCTCCTCTAGGATCGGATACTTTTACTCCGTCAATCTGTTCCAGAGCAGCCATTAAAACATTCTTGCGCGAAGTGTATTCTTTTTTAACCGCTAATAAATAACTCGCATCTGAATTGATTGCAGCTTCACTAGCCATAAGCGAGTAGGTTGCAGGAGATAAACGTACGTGTGCAAACTTAAGAGCTGTTGCGATTAGGGTTTCATTCTTTGAAGCAATGCATCCTATTCGCGCTCCACAAAGGCTGTACCGTTTAGAAACGGAATCGATCATTATGGCGTGATCTTTTAGTCTTTCTGATTGTAAGACAGAATAAAATTCGGTAACATCATCATGAATAAATTCACGATATACTTCATCAACAATTAAAAAGATATTGTGCTTGAGAGCGAGCTCACCAAGGGCTTCAATTTCCTCTTGTGTATACAAATATCCAGTTGGGTTACATGGATTGCAAATTAGAATTGCTTTCGTTTTAGCTGTAATTTTTGCTTCTATTGATGCAATAGAAGGAAGACGAAATTGCTCTTCAAATAACGAGTGTACAGGAACTACTTTAATGTTTGAAGCAGCTGCAAACCCATTGTAGTTTGCGTAAAAAGGTTCTGGAATTATGATCTCATCATCTACGTCGCAAATACAACTTAGAGTAAAAGAAATTGCTTCACTTGCACCAGCTGTAACGATGATGTCCTGTGGGCTGACGTCGATTCTGTTTTTTGAGTAATAGGAACACAAGGATTCTCTAAAACCTAAAGTCCCTTCTGAGGGTCCGTAAGCGAGTAAGTCTAGTTCACTCTTTTTTACTGCTTCAATAGCCTCTTTGGGTGATGCAACATCGGGTTGACCAATATTAAGGTGAAATACATGGGTACCCCGAGCCTTTGCCTGTACAGCAAATTGAACAAGCTTTCTTATAGGAGATTCTGGAAGATCTTTTCCTTTTTGAGATAAAACGGGGGTTATTGTTTTTTGCATGCACAAATATCTTAAAAATAAAAGAGCGTTCGAATTGTTTGGAATGTTTTTTGTTAACTTTAATGGGTATTCTTTTTGTTTTCTATTTCATTCGTTTTAAAATACTGAAATTCAAAAAGTTACATTTTAATTGCAACTCCCATGAAGCAATCCCTAGTTTTTGTATTTCAATTATTTGTTCTCTTTAGTGTTTATCAGACTAAAGCGCAGTCTGATTTTGTGTTTTCTGATGGAAGTGTTAAACGCACTTTTTCTTTTGAAACCATAAATAACTTGATAGTCGTTCCTGTGAAAATCAATGGAGTTACTTTTAGTTTTATTCTAGACTCAGGAGTGAATAGAACCATTCTGTTTAATAATGATTTAATCTCTGCACTCCAACTTAAAAATAAAACAAGCATCAACTTACGCGGTTTCTCAAATTCTGAATCAATAAAAGCCTTTAAAGTAGAAGCCAGTCTTCTTGAAATTGATCGTTTGAGAAGTTTTAACCACGAAATTTTACTACTTGAAGAAGGAAATTTAAGTTTTAGCCAGCGCATGGGAACGCAAATTGACGGAATTTTAGGAGCTTCACTTTTTAAAAATTATAAGATAACAGTGAACTACAATACTGAACGCTTGCGGATTGAACGATCGCAAGAAAAAACAATTTCATGTAGAAAGTGTAGTGTTTTGCCTATTCGCTTTAGGAATAGTAAACCGCTAGTTAGTGCAAGTATAATTCAAGAAAATGGAGAAACAATTCAGGGCGATTTTCTAATTGATAGTGGTTCTAGTGATGCGCTTTGGCTATTTGATCAGCATGATAAAATAGAAAAACCCACTTCTTTTTTTCCAGACTTCTTAGGGATTGGAATCAACGGAGATGTATTTGGGGATCGAAGTAAAGTTGAAACATTCCGTTTAGGAAATTTCAAGTTGAATCAGGTAAAAGCTGCTTTTCCTGACAGTTTAGGTTCCTATAAAGTGCTAGTCGATTCAAATAGAATTGGCAGCATTGGCGGAGAGCTTCTGAAGCGTTTCAAAGTGACTTTTGATTATCCAAATAACCAAATTGTTTTCAAAAAAACTTCCAAGACATTCGATCGGTTTTACTATAATTTAAGCGGTATCGAGCTGCAATATAAAGGCGAAAGTTTGGTGAAAGAAAAGGTTTCTAGTTTTCAATCAAGAGATGTTTCTGAAAATGAGAGTCAAAACAGAGGAATTAAAATTTATTTATCACAACTGTATCGGTTGCGCTTTAGACCTATAATTGAAATTGCAAACCTTCGAGTGAATTCACCAGCAGCTTTAGCTCGACTGAAAGAAGGGGATATTATAACTGAGGTCAATGGAAAAAGAGTTGGTGATATTGATTTACAGGGGATAATGCATCAGTTTCAGAAAAAACCCGGGGCAAAAATAAAATTAGGAATAATGCGAGGGGATGTAAAATTCAAGTATAAATTTATTCTTAAAGCACTTCTATGAAGAGGGTTGAACAGTTCCTTTTATCTTTAAGGAAACAATAGGTGTTCCTGCAGCATTGGAATTAACGGTGATTGTTTTGCGAATTGGTCCTACTCGATTGGTGTCGTATTTAACTTGAATTTCACCTGTTTCTCCCGGAGCTATTGGTGCTTCTGGTTTTTTAGGAATAGTACACCCACAAGAAGAATATACTTTGGTTATTTCTAGAGGCATATCTCCCGAATTGATAAATGTAAATATGCGAATGCCATCGCTCCCTTTGATGATTTCTCCATAGTCTATTACATTAGACTTGAATTCTATTTTTGGACCTGCTTTTTGTGAGAATCCATTGAAACTGAATGCTAGAAATAAACTGAAAGCGGTTATTATATTTTTCATCATCTAAGAATTAGTTAATCTAATATACATAATTTTACTTTACTTAATAAAAGCAACACAAAAGTCAACAGTTTCCTTTTGTAATCCCTTTAAGAAAATTACTTTTGTTATTTATAACAAAAACCAGACCATTTATGTCGATTTCCTCAAAATTTGAAGCCTCAACTGTCGAACAGAAATGGTATGACTATTGGCTTGCTAATAAATATTTTGCTTCTAAACCAGACGATCGTCCAGCATATTCTATTGTAATTCCACCACCGAACGTGACAGGAATTCTTCATATGGGGCATATGTTGAATGTGTCTTTACAAGATATTTTAATTCGTAGAGCTAGAATGCAAGGTTTCAATGCATGTTGGGTTCCTGGAACTGATCATGCTTCAATTGCAACCGAAGCTAAAGTAGTAGCACGTCTCAAAGAACAAGGGATCGATAAAAATGATTTAACTCGAGAAGAGTTTTTGGGTCATGCTTGGGATTGGACTGAAGAATATGGCGGGCTTATTTTAAAGCAATTACAAAAACTAGGTGCTTCTTGCGACTGGGATAGAACCAAATTTACATTAGATGACGATATGTCAGCGTCCGTAATTCAAGTTTTTGTTGACTTATTTAACAAAGGTTTGGTGTATCGAGGATATCGAATGGTAAACTGGGATCCTGAAGCTCAAACCACTTTGTCAGACGAAGAAGTTATTTATCAAGAGAAACCTGGTTTTTTATATCATATAGCCTACGAAGTTGAAGGAGAAACAAAGCCGCTTGTTATTGCAACTACGCGTCCGGAAACAATTTTTGGCGATACTGCTATTTGTATTCACCCAGAAGATGAGCGTTTTCAACATTTAAAAGGAAAGAAAGTAAAAGTACCAGTAGCTAATCGCTGGATACCCATTATCGAAGATGACTACGTCGATATAGAGTTTGGTACAGGTTGCTTAAAAGTTACTCCAGCACATGATATTAATGATAAAGCTATTGGCGAAAGACACAATTTAGATGTTATTGACATCTTCAATGCCGATGCTACGCTTAACGCTCATGGGCTTCATTATGAATCGCAAGATCGGTTTGTAGTGCGTAAAGCCATTGCCAAAGAATTGGAAGACTTAGGTGTTTTGCTAAAGAAAGAAGATTATACGCACAAGGTTGGAACTTCTGAACGAACAAAGGCCGTAATTGAGCCTCGCTTGTCGGATCAATGGTTTTTGAAGATGGAACAATTGGCTGAGCCTGCGATCAAAGCTGTTCTTGAATCGGAAGAAGTTGCATTGGTGCCTGCCAAATTTAAGAATACGTATCGTCACTGGATGGAGAATATCCGTGACTGGAATATTTCTCGTCAGTTGTGGTGGGGTCAACAAATACCAGCTTATTATTACAGCAATAATCCAGAAGATTTTGTTGTTGCAACTACACCAGAACAAGCTCTTGAATTAGCGCAAACCAAATCTGGTAATCCTGATTTAAAGGCAAGCGATCTTCGTCAAGATAACGACGTATTAGATACTTGGTTTTCTTCTTGGTTGTGGCCAATTTCTGTTTTTGATGGTATTAGAAATCCAGATAACGAAGAGATAAATTATTACTATCCAACTAGAGACCTTGTTACCGGTCCAGACATTTTATTCTTCTGGGTTGCCAGAATGATTATTTCGGGTTATGAATTTAGAAATGAAAAACCTTTTTCAAAAGTATATCTAACCGGCCTTGTACGTGATAAGCAAGGACGAAAAATGTCTAAGCAATTAGGGAATTCTCCAGATGCCTTAAAACTAATTGAAGATTTTGGAGCTGATGCTGTTCGAGTAGGGCTTATGTTGAGTTCTGCCGCTGGAAATGATTTGTTGTTCGATGAAAGTCTATGCCAACAAGGGAAGAATTTTTCTAATAAAATATGGAATGCTTATCGCCTGATTGAAGGTTGGGAAGTTGATGAAAATAGAAGTCAATCGGTTGTGAGTAAAGAAGCAATCCATTGGTATGCTCAAAAATTCCAGCAGTCTTTGGAACTCATCAATGACCATTTTGATAAATACCGTATTTCAGATGCTATGATGACTTCTTACAAGCTCATCTGGGACGATTTTTGCTCGTGGTTACTAGAAGCAATTAAGCCAGCTTATGGAGATCCTATAGATGGACAAACGTATCGAGAGGTTCGTGTTTTATTTGAAGAAAACTTAAAGTTACTTCACCCGTTCATGCCTTTTCTTACTGAAGAATTGTGGCAAGATATGGATACACGCTCTGTCGAAGAAGCACTAATCGTAAGTACGTGGCCTGAGGTTGAGGCTTATGACGAAAAACTCATAAATCGTTTTGAAGAAGCTACTGGAGTAATTGGTGGAATTCGAAACTTTAGAAAAGAAAAAGAACTTGGATTTAAAGAAGTTCTTGAACTTCAGGTAATCGGTTCAACCGAAGCCATTCCCTTTGAATCTTTGGTTCAGAAAATGGGACAATTGAGTAACGTATCTTATCCAGAAGCTATATCGGAACAAACTGGAGGTGCATTTCGCGCCAATGGTTTGGAATTCTTTATCCCTCTAGAAGGGAAAATTGATGTAGAAAAAGAACGTCTCAAATTACAAGAGGAACTGAAATATGCAAACGGCTTCTTGATGTCGGTTCAGAAGAAACTAGCGAATGAACGTTTTGTTTCAAATGCACCTGAACAAGTTTTGGCAAATGAACGAAAGAAGGAAGCAGACGCTCTAGAAAAAATTGAAGTTATAGAAAAAAGTTTGGCAGCTCTTTAGGGAGCTGTTATTTTTCAGCTACAACATCGACACCACCTTTTACTACTTGGTCTAGTTCGACATTGATATTGGTTCCAAGTGGGAAATAAAGATCGACTCGCGAACCAAATTTGATGAATCCAGCATCGGTGCCTTGAACTACATCTTGACCTTCTTGTGCGTAATTTACAATTCTACGGGCTAGAGCACCGGCGATTTGACGATATAAGACCGCACCAAATGACTGGTTTTCTAATACAATAGTTGTACGCTCATTCTCTTCAGATGCTTTTGGATGCCATGCCACAAGATACTTTCCTGGATGGTACTTACTGAACAATACTTTTCCACTCATCGCATAACGAGTAACATGAACGTTTATTGGAGACATGAAAATCGAAACCATCAAACGTTGGTCTTTGAAATATTCTTTTTCAAACACCTCTTCAATAACCACAACTTTACCATCTACTGGAGCAATTACGTGGTCTGTATTGATTGGAGTACTCCTTTTAGGATTTCTAAAGAACTGTAATACGATAATAAGTAGACCCAAAGCAACAATCTGAAGTCCCCATTTGAGCCAAAGAATATCTATGAAAAAATCAGCTCCAAGAGCAATTCCAGCAGTAAATAAAAATGTAAAAATTATAATAAAGAAACCTTCTTTGTGGAACATTTTAAATGAGTTTTAATAATAAATAATAAAAGGGTGCTACAAAAATAACACTATCCATACGATCATAAAAACCGCCATGACCGGGTATTAAACTTCCACTGTCTTTGACTTTTGCAATCCGTTTGAAATACGATTGAACAAAGTCGCCTAAAGTTGCAAGAACAGGGATCATTACAGCAAACAAAATCCATAGGTTGTTGTCAAATATATGCATCCGATCTTCAATGAAGTAGGTGATGATTATAGTGGCAAGCATTCCGCCAAAAAAACCTTCCCATGATTTTTTGGGTGATATAGCAGGGAGTAGTTTGTGTTTTCCATATTTTGACCCGAATAAGTAGGCAAAAGAATTGTTGGTCCAAATTGAAATATAGAGTAAGGCGAGTATCCAAGGCTCGTAGTTAGAACCTTCAAAAGCTGTTCTTGTAATAAAGTAAGACGATAAAACGATGTACCCAATACTTAAGAGAAATTTAGCCGGGTAATTGTAACTGATTTTTTTTGATGAAAACAATAGAACAACCAATACCATGTTTATAGCTAATGCAATGTGAACTAGAATACCTTCTGTAAATGTGCTAATGAAACCCAAAACGGCATAGACCGCAAGTAATACGAGAACGAGAGCCGGAACGAAGCTTTTGAAACGAATCAGACGCTGAAATTCCCAGAGCGCTAGACCAGAAAAAAGAAGTACAACCGCAGTTATTGTATAGGGAGATAAGAAGATAGCTCCCATTAAAACTCCAGCGTAGAGGCCTCCTGATAATGCACGAATTTGTAAATCTTTCATTTAAGAATCTTCTTGAACGAGTAAATATAGGTTTTTTGTACTACTCCCGTAGGAAAGAAAATCATCTTCCTTATTTAAATCAAACGTATTGAGTGTAGTAATATTCGACGGCAAGTCATCCTTGTACCGTGTATTAATCATTGTCATAGCTTCAGTGACATCTTCTACAAACTGAGCGGCACTAGCTAGTATGATTAAATTTTCAGGAAGTTCATCGAGCTTCAGGTTTTGTATCTGGTGGCTGCAAACTAGAATGGACCCTTTGTTTGCAATCAAATATTCACAACCCAATAATTGGACAGTAGCCTTTTTGTTTTTTGAAACTTCAGTATTTACAGTGATGTTAAAAAAACTATTCAAACTTTTTGAATCGCTTTTTAGATCTGCACTTCCCCAGCCGTTCTCAGCTAGTATCTGATGAAAATAGTTTCGAGTTTGTTCTACGTTTTCACTGAAAATAAATTTTCCTCCTTTTTCGGTAAACACGCGTGCAAAATGGAGTTCTTTAGGGTCTTTTTCAGAAGCTAAATATGGACTTGTTCCAGCTTTTTCCTCCTTTTTTTTTGATCCAAAAATATTACTAAAGAGCCCCACAGGAAATTATGTTTATTCAGTTATCGTCTTTTTATCATCTTTCACTTCTTCCTCTTTATCAAAAGGTCTTTTTCCTAAAATAGTTAAAAGATCATCTTTGAAAAGCACTTCTTTTTCTAAAAGACGTTCAGCTAGAGTTGTCAGTTTTTCCTTGTTATCTTCCATTAATTTGACGGCACGATCATACTGTCCTTCAATTAAAATAGAAATTTCTCGATCAATTTTTTGAGCAGTATCTTCAGAATATGGTTTAGAGAAGTTGTAATCCGACTCACCGCTAGAGTCATAATAGGTTATGTTCCCAATGGTGTCATTTAATCCATAAACCGTTACCATGGCTTTTGCCTGACGGGTTACTTTTTCTAAATCACTGAGAGCTCCAGTAGAAATCTTATCAAAGACTACTCTTTCTGCAGCTCGCCCTCCAAGAGTTGCACACATTTCGTCGAGCATTTGTTCCGTACGAACAATCATTCGCTCCTCCGGAAGATACCATGCAGCCCCTAGAGATTGTCCTCTTGGTACAATAGTTACTTTAACTAAAGGAGCAGCGTGTTCGAGTAACCAGCTAACCATAGCATGGCCAGCTTCGTGAAAAGCTATCGTTCTTTTTTCTCCTGGAGTTATTATTTTATTTTTCTTTTCAAGACCTCCAACGATACGATCAACCGCATCTAAGAAGTCTTGTTTTCCAACCGATTTTTTGTTTTTACGAGCAGCAATTAAAGCAGCTTCGTTACATACATTGGCAATGTCTGCTCCAGAGAACCCAGGGGTTTGTTTCGATAAGAAATCGACATCTAAAGTTTTCGTTGTTTTAAGTGGAGCAATATGTACTGCAAAAATTTGTTTACGTTCCCTAACATCAGGGAGGTCTACATAAATTTGTCGGTCGAAACGACCTGCACGCATTAGGGCTTTATCCAATACATCTGCTCGGTTTGTTGCCGCTAAAACAATTACATTGGTATTGGTTCCAAAACCATCCATTTCGGTCAAAAGTTGATTCAGTGTATTTTCACGTTCATCATTTGACCCAGTCATGTTGCTTTTACCACGAGCTCTTCCAATCGCATCAATTTCATCAATGAATATGATTGCTGGTGATTTTTCTTTGGCTTGCTTAAAGAGGTCACGAACACGTGATGCGCCTACACCTACAAACATCTCAACAAAATCTGAACCTGATAAAGAGAAGAAAGGAACCTTCGCCTCTCCGGCAACTGCTTTTGCGAGTAGCGTTTTACCTGTACCTGGTTGCCCAACGAGCAGTGCTCCTTTGGGAATTTTCCCACCGAGTACGGTATATTTATCTGGATTTTTCAGGAAGTCTACAATTTCTTGAATTTCTTCTTTTGCACCTTCTAGACCTGCTACATCTTTGAACGTAGTTTTGATGTCTGTTTTTTCGTCAAAAAGTTTTGCTTTCGATTTCCCAATATTGAAAATCTGACTACCTCCACCAGCACCACCGCCACCTGACATTCTTCGCATTAAGAAAATCCAAACACCAACGATAAGCAAAATAGGGAGGAAGCTTAGGAAGATATCAATCCAACGATTCTCTATGGTTGTAAAATCATATCGGAACGTAATTCCGTTGCTTTCTGCTTTTTCTAGTTTACGTTGAAATAATTCAAGGTTTCCCACTTCAAATTGATAGTGAGGTCCTTTAATATTTTCTTGGCCAAAAAGATTTTTAGTTTTCGTCCCTGTGTGAATCGACTTCTCCAATGCTTTTTCAGTAAGCGAAACCTTAGCCAGATTTTTATTATAAACCACTACTTCCATAACATCTCCGTCATTAAGGAAACGTTCGAATTCTGAAATATTGGTTTTTTTGAGTGTCTGAGAACTACTGTCGCCTAACAGGCTTACTGCTAGTAAGCCTACGATTACAAGTCCGTAGACCCAATAGGTGTTGAACTTAGGTTTTTTAGGTAGATTTTCTTTTGCCATAATTTTATTTACAGATTGGAGTCGATTAGTGTAGTTTCAGCATCTCCCCAAAGTTCTTCAATGTTGTAATGTGCTCTAGTTTCTCTTTGAAAAACATGCACAACTACATCAACGTAGTCCATCAAAACCCATTCAGAATTATCTAATCCTTCGGTGTGAAATGGTTTTTCGTGAATTGCTTTACTTACAATTTTTTGAATTGAGCCAACGATTGCTGACACATGTGTGTTTGAGGTTCCACTACAAACTATGAAATAATCACAAACTGTATTTTCTATTTTTCTTAAATCGAGGAGTTTTACTTCAAGACCTTTAACTTCTTCTATACCTAGAATTATTTGTGCTATTAGATTATCAGCACTATTGGAAGGTTTTATCATCAAATTTTTTTCTTTAGTGCAAATTTATTATATTCTGAGGGAACACTAGCAAATTAAGATGCCATATTTCAAATTAATCAAAATTGATGCCACCGACTCTACCAACACCTTACTCAGGCAACGCTGTTCGACTAATTTATCTCCTGATGGTGAGGTTTTGTGGACAACAACACAACGACAGGGGAGAGGTCAAGGGAACACCGTTTGGCAATCACAGTCAGGTAAGAACCTAACTTTCAGTATGTATAAGGAGTTCAAACTGGTTAAGGTTCAGAATCCTTTTGTGCTTAGTTGTCTTGTTTCTCTAGGCATACAAGCTGCATTAGAATCTTTAAAGATCCCTAATGTTCATGTAAAATGGCCTAACGACATTATGTCAGGTGACAAAAAAGTTTGTGGTATATTAATCGAAAACATGTTCAAAGGCAGTTCACTGCATGCGAGTATTATCGGAATAGGGCTTAACGTTAATCAAGAAAATTTTGAAAATCTACCTAAAGCTGCTTCGATGTTTCAAATTACGGGAACAACGTATGACTTGGATGATGTTTTGGCAACATGCTTGGATTCTATTCGACAAAAACTGGAGTTACTGATCCATTCTGAAGAGCAAATAATAAAGTTATATGAAGCTTCTTTATATCGTAATAAAAAACCAAGTACGTTTGAATCCAACGGTTCCTTATTCACAGGAATTATTAGAGGAGTTAACCTTCAAGGATTGCTCAAGGTTCAATTGGAAGACAACCAAATGGTTCTTTTTGATTTAAAAACAATAAAACTTAAAAACTAAGGTTTCCAGTTGGCTGGATCCTTTCTCCAGTTCACCAATGTTTCTTGTTGCTCTTTTTCTATTGTCGCGGTTGCGGTTGCATGCTCAATTAAATGATTATAATCGCTTAGTGTATACAGCTGAACTGCAGCTTTTTTAAAGTTATTTTCTGCAACTGAGAAGCCATAAGAGAATAAGGCAATCATTCCCAATACTTCAATTCCTTCTGCTTCAATTGCAGTAACAGCATTTAAACTACTCATCCCTGTACTAATCAAATCTTCGATGACAACAACAGCCTGTCCTTCTTGAACAACTCCTTCAATTTGATTTTGACGTCCGTGTTTTTTGGGTTCTGGCCGCACATATACAAAGGGTAAATTTAATTTTTGAGCGACTAAAGCTCCTATTCCAATAGCACCAGTTGCTACTCCAGCAATGGTAACGTCTGAACCATAAAGGGCAGTAACTTGTTGAGCAATAGCCTCTGTAAGATAATCGCGAACTTTTGGAAAAGACAAAGCCAAACGGTTGTCACAATATATTGGAGATTTCCAACCACTCGCCCAAGTGAATGGATTTTTTGGTTCCAATTTTATTGCATTAATTTGTAGTAAATGAGCTGCCGTTTCAAAGGCAATTTTTTCGTTGTAAATCATACGCAAATGTATAAAGTATTTTTCAATCAAAAACCAATTTTCTTAACAACTGAATTGGTTCCACAAACCGATCGGACTCCCGTGTTGTTTATAAAGTTTTCATCTCCAGAAAATATTATAAAAGCACTTAAATCCAAAAAAACCGACTGCTTGTATTTGTATCACCAGAAGGAAGATAAGTTGTGGATGCATTTTTTGAGACACTTTCCAATAGTTGAAGCTGCTGGTGGTTTGGTTCGTCATCAAGACGGTCGCTTTCTTTTTATTTTTAGGAATGATAAGTGGGACCTTCCAAAGGGTCGTATTGAAAAAAACGAACCCATTCGAATTGCGGCAGTTCGAGAAGTTGAAGAAGAAACAGGCGTCGATGGTTTAGAAATTGTGAAACCTCTAATCGAAACATTTCATGTTTTTAATCGCAATGGAAAGTATAAACTCAAAAAAACTTTTTGGTTTGAAATGAAAACAGCCTCAACAGTTACTCTAACTCCACAATTGAATGAAGGGATTGAACAAGCGGTTTGGGTTCTTGAAAAAGAAATTCCCCAAAAGTTTGAAAACGCTTATGAGAACATCAAACAAGTATACCAGAGTCTTTAAGAATCGGTTACGGCTTTGGGTACCAGATGAGCATAATCTCCATGATTTTGAATTACCTCTCGAACAATACTGCTACTGATAAAAGAAGTTTCGGTAGAGGTCAATAAAAAAACCGTTTCAATATCAGATAAGCTGCGGTTGGTGTGTCCAATTGCTTTTTCAAACTCAAAATCAGCAGGGTTTCTAAGTCCACGTAAGATGAAAGATGCGTTAATGCGCTCACAGAAATTCACAGTCAACCCTTCGTAGGTTTTAACGGTAACTTTAGTTTCTCCTTCAAATGTTTTTTCAATGAAACTTTTACGTTCTTCCAATGAAAACATGTACTTTTTGTTTGAATTGACGCCAATAGCAATTACAATTTCATCGAACAATGGAATTGCACGTTGAATGATATCAATATGGCCGTTGGTGATGGGGTCAAATGAACCTGGGAAAATTGCTTTTTTCATGATACTAAAGGTATTCTTTTTTTCTTAGAGCTTCTGTAATGAGTTCTTCTAGGAATTCTAGTAAAGAAATTCCACCTGCTTCAAGTTGCTGGGGGATTAGGCTTTGAAGTGTCATTCCAGGGATGGTGTTGATTTCGAGTAGGTGGGGTACACCATCTTCGAAAATGAATTCGCTGCGCGTAACGCCTTCTAACCCCATCTTAAGATAAATCTTTTTGGAGAGCGCAATAGCTGCTTCGGCCCAAGCTTCTGGTAGTTGTGCTGGTGTGATTTCTTTTGACTTCCCTTCATACTTGGCTTCGTAATCAAAAAAGTCATTCTCGCTTATGATTTCAGTTATGGGTAATACGTTGATTTCGTTTTTCCATTTCAAAACCCCAACACTAATTTCACGACCAACAAGAGCAGCTTCAATCAATACTTGAGTGTCTTCTTTGAAAGCGTTTTCAATAGCGTTTGGGAGATCTTCTACAGTATACACTTTGGATATTCCAAAGCTGCTACCTGCTCGATTAGCTTTCACAAAACATGGGAATCCAACGGTTTGTTCGATGGCTTCGGTACTATAGTCATCGCCTTGGTCTAGTGTGTAAAAACGTGCGGTTGGTATGTTTAGGGATCGAGCAACTGCCAAGCAATCTCTTTTGTTGTAGGTTAGACCTGCAGTGTAACTAGAACAACTGCTTTGCGGAATTTGTAACAATTCGAGCATTCCAGCTAATTGTCCGTTTTCTCCAGGAGCTCCATGAATCATATTGATGATAACATCGAATGTAATTTTTTGATCCTTTTTTGTAAATGAAAAGTCAGCTTTTTCCAGGTCGTATTTGTTTTCTGCTGCATCAGAAACGGACCAATCTGTCTTTGTGATATAAATGTAAAAGACTTCATGCGTGCTGTTTTGTAGTGCATTGAAAACGGCGGCACCACTTTTTTTAGAGATATCGTGTTCTGAGGTAAATCCTCCCCAGGCAACTCCAACGACTGTATTCATTTGATTAAGATTATAATAGTTCTAAAATTCTTACGTAAAGGTAATTGTTTTCCATCGTTCAAAACAAGAGGGATTTATTATCTTTACAGCATATTAAAATCAAAATGAATTTTTTACGTTTCTTTTTTAGTAAACTCTTTGTAAAACAACTGCTATGGGCTGGCCTCTTAGTAGTATTGTTCATTGGGCTGTGTTTTTGGGGTTTGAACCAATATACTCAGCATGGGAAACATACCCAAGTTCCAGATATAGAAGCACTCTCTTTAGAGACTGTTGCTACTGTTTTAGATCAATACGAACTGCGTTACGAAGTGCTTGATTCCGCAAAATTTAATCCCAACTACCCACCTTTTTCTGTAATAGAGCAACTCCCAACTGCTGGTTCAGACGTAAAGCAAGGAAGAAAAATTTACCTTACAGTCAACCCCTCTGGTTACCGAAAGTTGAGTGTTCCCAACGTAATACAAATCACCAAGCGTAATGCAGAAACCCGTCTTACTGCTGTAGGATTTGAATTGGGTGAAATTAGTTACCGCAACAATATAGGAAAGGATATGGTTCTCGAAATCCGTTATCAAGGAGATAAAATCGAGCCCGGAGTTGTCCTCCCTAAAACTTCAAAAATAGACTTAGTCTTAGGAAATGGAAAACGATAATTTAGATCCTGAATTTCAGGGAGAACAAGTGCTACACGAACACTTTTCTTTTACTGCAGATCCAGGACAAGAGCCTCTTCGAGTAGATAAGTACTTGATGAATCGAGTAGAAAATGCAACTCGTAACAAAATACAAAATGCGGCTAAAGAGGGTAGCATTTTTGTTAATGACATCGTTGTTAAGTCGAGCTATAAAGTAAAAGGCGGCGATACTGTCCGTGTACTTTTCGGGCATCCTCCTTATGAAAATCTATTGGTTGGTGAAGACCTTCCTATTGATGTAGTTTATGAAGACGATAGTTTAATTATCGTAAACAAAGCTGCAGGAATGGTCGTTCATCCTGGTCATGGGAACTATTCTGGTACGCTTATAAACGGCTTAATGTTTCATTTTGACAACCTGCCTCAAAACGATAAACAACGTCCCGGTCTGGTACATCGAATCGATAAAGACACAACCGGTTTGTTGGTTGTAGCCAAAACAGAAACAGCAATGACCCACCTGTCGAAGCAGTTTTTTGATAAAAGTTCCGAGCGCAAATATTTTGCTCTGGTTTGGGGTGATGTTAAAGCGGATAGTGGAACCATTGAAGGCAATATCGGCCGTCATCCAAGAAACCGTTTGCAAATGACCGTTTTTGATGAAGACGAAGAGGTTGGAAAACCGGCAGTTACCCATTACAAAGTATTGGAACGCCTAGGTTATGTGACCTTTTTAGAATGCCAATTAGAAACTGGACGTACCCATCAAATTCGCGCACACATGAAGCATATTGGTCATACGCTTTTCAACGATGAGCGTTACGGAGGCGATGCAATTTTAAAGGGGACTAGTTTTACAAAGTACAAGCAGTTTGTAGACAACTGTTTTAAACTACTTCCGCGTCAAGCACTCCATGCAAAAACCCTAGGGTTTGAACATCCCGTAACTGGAAAGTGGATGCAATTTGATTCTGAAATTCCAAACGACATGCACCTAGCGTTAGAGAAATGGCGTCAGTATGCGGTCCATAAAAATTTATAATACGGCTATCAAAAGTTGAAATCCAATTCGCTTGTAGTTTTCAATTGTGCCGCTTACTTTTAAGTAAAACTATTGGACTATGAAAATGATTATTTCCCCTGCCAAATCTTTAAACTTTGAGAAGAAACTTCCTACTTCAGAAGCGACACAACCTGTGTTTTTGTCTGAAGCAGAACGAATCAATAAACTGTTGAAGAAAAAATCAGTTACAGGCTTAGGAAAGCTGATGGGGATTTCGGAAAATCTATCCCAGTTGAATTGGGAACGCAACCAAGCTTTTCAGTTGCCTTTTTCACCAAAGAATGCCCGTCCTGCAGTTTATACTTTCGATGGTGATGTATATACAGGTCTTGATGCGTATAGCCTTCCTATTGCTAAAACAGCAGTCTTACAAAATCAGCTACGGATTCTGTCGGGTTTATATGGGGTGTTAAAACCGTTGGACTTAATCCAAGCGTATCGCTTAGAAATGGGGACTAAATTTTCAGTGGGAGTGAAGAAAAATCTGCCTGACTTTTGGAAAACTAAAGTTACTCAAACCTTGAATGATGAATTGGAAGCAAATGAGTTTCTCGTAAACCTAGCTAGTAATGAGTATTTTGCAGCAATCGATACGAAAGCGTTAAAAAGCACAATCATCACACCTCAATTTAAAGACTTTAAGAACGGAAAACTCAAGATGATTTCGTTTTTTGCCAAAAAAGCCCGTGGAATGATGGTGCGCTATATCCTCGATCAAGAGTGTAACACGCAAGCTGATCTATTAGGATTTAATACAGACGGTTATCAATATAGCGAAGAACATACCCTAAACGAAATGCAGCCTGTTTTTATTCGCTAATATTCCTTTATTACAATCGTGTTTTTTTGAAAAATAACACTTAATGTATTCAATAGTTTCGATGGAATGATTAAATAAATTATATTTACTAAAATATATTTTATTTTAGGTCATCCCAAATGCTTAAAAACACTATAATCTACGTTTTCGCTTCGATTTTCGTTGCTCTCTTTTCAGGGAACAGTAATGAAAATGTATTTAACGATTTATCAAGTAATTCGTTTGAGAATTACTACACTTCTCCTTTTAAAAAGGAGCATCAAACTTCAAACACGCAATCGAACACACTTGTCTTATTAAAGGACCACACGTATGGTATTATTGAATCCGATAGCTGTAAATCACAAATAGAATTAACAGGTTTTGTCGATCCAGATTTTTCACCTGAGAATCGTTTACAAATATCTAATGATGACGGCTTAACTTGGCATACCATCGATGTTATACCCCAAATAACCACTATTGGTGCTTTGGATTATCAAGACCCTCAATGGGTAGGTCAGCAGTATGACTATGCAAGTGGATATGCGGGAGAGGGCTTTGGGTTAACCAGTGGGCGACGTGGCGCACCAGAGCAAATATCCATTGGATCAATAGGCGGTAGAAATGCACTTACATATGTATCAGGCTCTCGGGATCAAGATTGGTATAATGCAAATGCTGGAACATCTGCACATGGTCTATATGGAGTTGCTGATACAGAAGTTCGAGATGATTTTTATTGGTATCAAAATCAATCTCCATGGGTCGCTAGCGATAATTCTTATTTTTCTGCACATGTGTATAGAGCAGATGGGAGTGATCTGGGTTTTCGAGTACCCTCTAAATATAGGGGATATGATGGTCAGCTAGAGAAAAATATTAAAATTAAGAGCGCCAGAAAAGGTTTTATTTTGTTCATAATCCTCGATCTTTATTTAGATATGAAATTGATAAATAACTTTTAGTTATACCATAATTGTAAGTGCTACCGTTCATCAATTATTTGTGAACGTTTGAGCTATGATTAGTGCGGGAACAAATATGTGATTACTTTCCGTTTAGCACTAAGCAAAAACTGTTTGTTTTGTTTTTTCTTTTTTTCTAAATAATGCAAAATCCAATAGATTTCGCGACTTTATAAACATACACAAACCTTGGCTCAAAACCCAAAGCCCGTATTAATTATAAGTGTTGTCGTGCGTAGTTATTTTTTAACCAAGCTATTTAGAAACTCATCTGGAGTCATTACGGGAAGAAGGGATTTTTTAAAATCTTTTCCATTGCGTGTAATTATTAATTCGCAATCAGATTCGGTAGCGCTAAAATATTGAAGAGCATCTTCGAAATCTTTGAATGAAGAATTCAAACCTTTTTCAATTGTATGCTCATCTAAGGAGCAAATTTCACTAATGATTTTAAATTTTCTCAACTTCTCTCGTGCAGTTTTTGGATTTTCGAATTTGGATAGAAAGTAATTTACTGTAGCAAATGAAATAGGGGAGACTACCAAAGTTAATTTCTCTTTTTCTCCTAAGGTAGCAATTTTGGCAATTGACTCGTAGAAAGGCTTACGCTCTCCTAAAAAGTCGAGCATAACATTCGTGTCTATGAAAATTCTTTTACTCATTTATATTTCTCCATTAAATAATCAGAGTAACCCTTTTTATAATCTATATCCGTAGGAATGTTAATTCCTGTAGCTATACTTTTTACAAAAGGAGATATTTCAAAATCGGTTTCACTATTTTCAGAAGTAAGTGATTGAAGGTATGCTTCAACGATTCGAGATAAACTCAACTTCTTATCAGAAGCATATTCTTTTGCTTTCTCAATAATCTGCTGGTTTAGCTTTAATGTTAGTTTCGTATCCATAAATATTTTTTATACGTACAAATATAATAATTTTATCCGTACAATCTAATTTTGGAGTATTTTCTTTAATTACGCACAACTATTGTGTTTATTTCCGTTATATCCCAATTTTGTTCAACAATACTTCCCAAATAGGCATGTATTGTTGAATAGATTGTTTCGTAAATCTGGTAAAAAGGAAATTTCAGTTCTCCTGTTTTGTGCATAAAAATCGACTCCCTAAAAGGAAAAAGAGAAAATTGTTTCCACAAAGTGAAAACAGTATAAAAAAGGGTTTTGGGCAAACGTAGGTCATGGTGTAAGAATAGATTTGGCTCTATGCTACATTAAAGATATAAAAAAAAATATAAAAATCGGTTTAGGCTCTGATGGAGCGCACAAAGTATTTGATTTGATCCACGCCTTTTTCCTCCAAAAACTTAATGAAGGCAGAACCAATGATCGCACCTTTGGAATGGGAAATTGCTGCGGTATAGGTTTCCGTATTACTGATTCCAAAACCAACCACAGTAGGTGTTTTCAGATCCATTTGGGCAATGCGTTGAAAATAGTCGGTTTGTGTAGCACCAAAGGTAGTTTTAGCTCCGGTAACCGCTGCACTCGAAACCATATAGATGAATCCGTTCGAAACTTCGTCGATATAGCGAATGCGTTCTTCGGGAGTTTGTGGGGTAATCAAGAACATATTGTACAAACCATGTTGGTCGAACATACTTTTATATTCTTCGTTATAGACATCAACAGGTAAATCAGGAATAATGAGTCCGTCAATTCCGATTGCCTCACAACGCTTACAAAACTTTTCAATTCCGTATTGCATCATGGGATTGAAATAGCCCATCAGAACCAAAGGAATATCAATATGATCTCGGATGCCTTCGAGTTGAGTAAAGAGTTTTTCGGTGGTCATGCCGTTTCTAAGCGCTTGTGTAGAGCTTTCTTGTATGGTAGGCCCATCTGCAAGGGGATCAGAAAATGGAAGTCCGATTTCGACCATATCTACTCCTGCAGCTTGTAGGTTTTTTAGAATTGGTACGGTGTCTTCAAGGTTGGGAAACCCAGCAGAAAAATAGATGGACAATAACTTTTTGTCTTTCTGAAATTTGAGGTCTATTCTATTTTGTTTCATTTTTTTGTAGTCTTTTATTTACAACTTAAAATAATCGATATAGGTATCTAAATCTTTGTCTCCACGTCCCGAGCAGTTAAAAACAACCACTTCATCGGGTTCGAATTTACGCACGTCCAAAGCCGCAAATGCATGGGCGGTTTCAATAGCGGGTATAATTCCTTCCATTTGTGAAAGCGTCAATCCCCAATCCATAGCTTCTTGATCGGGAACGGAAATGAATTCTGCTCGTCCACTTCTAAACAAATGTGCGTGCATAGGCCCAACTCCAGGGTAGTCGAGTCCAGCGGAAATGGAATAGGGTTCTGTGATTTGTCCGTCTGGCGTTTGCATCAACAGGGTTTTACTCCCATGAATAACACCTTCTTTTCCAAGAACTGAGGTGGCAGCACTTGCCCCAGAATCGATGCCTTTTCCGGCAGCTTCTACCGCGATGATGTTTACACGGGTATCGTTTAAGTAATGATAATAGAGACCAGCGGCGTTACTTCCGCCACCCACACAGGCAATTACATGGTCAGGATAATCACGTCCTTCGAGTTCTTGTAATTGAATTTTAATTTCCTCGCTAATAACCGATTGAAAACGAGCTACCATATCCGGATAGGGGTGCGGCCCAACTACCGAACCAATGATGTAGTGGGTGTCAACCGGATTATTAATCCAATCCCGAATGGCTTCGTTGGTAGCATCTTTTAGGGTCTTGCTTCCCGAAAGTGCTGGACGAACTTCTGCGCCTAGCATTTTCATTCGGGCTACGTTTGGCGCCTGACGTTTGATGTCGAGCTCACCCATGTATACAATACATTCAATTCCCATTAGGGCGCAAACAGTAGCGGTAGCAACACCGTGTTGTCCGGCTCCCGTTTCGGCAATGATTCGCGTTTTACCCAAGCGTTTGGCTAGGAGTATTTGACCAATGGTATTGTTTACCTTGTGCGCTCCTGTATGACACAAATCTTCTCGTTTGAGGTAGATTTTGGTATTGTATTTTTCCGACAAACGCTTAGCAAAATACAAGGGAGTAGGTCTCCCAACATAGTTTTTTAATAAATCGTCGAATTCTTTTTGGAACTCAGGTTCTGCTGTAATTTTAAGATAGCTTTCTCGTAATTCAGCTACATTTGGATATAACATTTCAGGGATAAATGCTCCCCCAAAACCACCGTAATATCCTTTTTCGTCTACATTATAGTTCATACAATTCGTTTTTAAATTGTGTTAATTCATCTATTTTTTTTACTCCCGGTGCGCTTTCAAATGCACTATTCACATCAATTGCGTAGAGTGGTAAGTTTGTTTTTTCTAATTCCCGAATGGCTTTTATGTTTTCTAATCCAATACCACCACTAAGGAAAAAGGGTTTTTGAGAAGGGTATTCCTTTAGAAGTTGCCAATCGAATCCATATCCATTTCCACCGGGAAGTTCTCCTTTGGTGTCAAATAAGTAAAAGTCACAACAGTTTTCATAAAGATATAAACTTGTGAAATCAAAATGATCTTTGATACTGAAAGCTTTGATGATTTCTACACCCAAAGACTGCATGTAAGAGCAATATTCTGGAGCTTCTTTTCCGTGTAGCTGAACGGCTTGTAATTGGTGTTCTTTGATGATCGTTTCGATATAGTCGATTGAAGCATCTACAAAAACTCCAGTTTTTTTAATACTCTTGGGGAGGTTCGGCGTTGTTCCATCTACAAAACGAGAGGAGGGCGCCCAGAAAATAAACCCCATATAGTTGGGTGTTAAAGCTGCAAGTGCTTCAATGTTTTCCGTTACCCGCATGCCACAAACTTTAAACTTCATCTTCAATGGTTTTGATGAATGCTGCTGCGCTTGCACCCGGATTTTCTGTTTTCATGAAATTTTCGCCAACCAAAAACCCTTGATAACCATAGGTTTTTAAATCGACTATTGAAGCAGCAGTACTGATCCCACTTTCCGAAACCTTTACAAAGTCTGAAGGGATTTGTTCAACGAGTGTTCGGCTGGTGTCGAGGTCAACTTCAAAGGTTTTGAGGTTGCGGTTGTTTACACCAAAAAGATCTAGAGAAGGCATAACCGACTTTTCCAGCTCTTCTAAATTATGCACTTCCAATAAAACTTCTAAGCCTAGACTTTGTGCAGTGGTGGAGAGCTGTTCAATTTCTTTCCGTGTCAATACCGAAGCGATTAATAAAATCACATCGGCTCCGTGTGCTTTTGCTTCGATGAGTTGGTATTCATCGACAATGAATTCTTTGCGTAATAAAGGGAAATCGGTTACTGCCCGAGCAAGGGTTAAATCTTCGAGGGAGCCACCAAAATATTTTCCATCGGTCAAAACCGACATCCCGCAAACCCCAGCTGCTTCATAACCTTGCGCAACATCGGTTACCGATAAGGAACTGTTGATGTTTTGCTTGGAGGGTGATCGGCGTTTATGCTCTGCAATAATCCCTGATTGACTTGCTTGCAAGGCCGCCGCAAGGGAAGAAGTTGTTCGTCCAAAAAGGGGAGATGCTTCCCAGTAAGAAACAGGGTAAAGCTGTTTGCGTAAAGCAACTTCTATTTTTTTGTCTGTAATTATTTTATCTAAAATAGTCATTAGATGCTTAGTTTTTGTAAGGTTGTTAAAGCGTGCAAGGCTTTGCCGCTTAGTAATGATTCTTTTGCTTTTTCAAAGCCTTCAATAGGGCTTATGTTTAAAGCTGTAGCGATTGCCATTCCGGCGTTGGCGCATATCACGTTTTGTTGGGCTTGCGTTCCTTTGTTTTGAATGACATTCATGAAAATATTGGCAGATGAAGCTACACTCGATCCACCAGAAATATCGGAGGCTTGAAGTGGCTGTACTCCAAAATCAGCGGGTGTCAATACCCGCTCGCTGTTTTTACTCAATGCTTTTGTAGGGCCTGTTAAGGATATTTCATCATACCCTTTGAGGTCATACAGAATAGTAACCTGCTGTTCTGTTTTTTGAAACAGATAGTGGTAGAGCCGGGCCAATTCTAAATTGAAAACCCCAGTCAATTGATATTTCGGAAATGATGGATTGACCAATGGACCTAACATATTGAAAAATGTTTTTACTCCTAAATCTTTACGAACTGGAGCTACATTTTTCATTGCCGGATGAAAGAGAGGAGCATGTAAAATACAAATTCCTGCTTGATCGATACAGCGTTTTAAAAAGGTCTCGTCGTTTGAAAACCGAACGCCCAGATGCTCGAGAACGTTACTCGATCCACAGCCCGAAGAAACACCATAATTCCCATGTTTTGATACATGAATTCCGGCGCCAGCTGTTACAAAAGAGGATAAGGTAGAAATGTTAAAAGTGTCTTTTTCATCTCCTCCTGTTCCACATAAATCAATTGTTTCGAATTCACTCAGGTCAACAGCAATACAAAGCTCTAGTAAGGCTTCACGAAAACCTTCGAGTTCTTGCAAGCTGATACTGCGCATCATGAATACGGTCAAAAAGGAAGCAATCTGACTGCTGTTGTATTTCCCCTCTGCAATGTTGATGATCATCTGTCGGGCTTCTTCTTTAGAAAGTAGCTCGTGACGAATCAAGCGGTTGAGTATGCTTTTCATAGCTTATGAATTAATCCAATTTTCTATTATTTTTTTTCCATCAGGCGTCAGTACAGATTCTGGATGATACTGAACCGCACATACGTTATATGTTTTGTGTCGCAAAGACATCAGCTGCCCTTCTTCGTCAAAGGAAGTAGCGATCAACTCATCGGGAAGTGGTGTTTGAACTACCCAAGAATGATACCGACCAACTTCAAAAGTTTTGGGAAGATCGGTGAAAAGAACATCATCTTTAACAACATTAATCGGAGTGGCAACTCCATGATATACTTTGTCTAAGTTGATAAGCTTTGCGCCAAATACTTCTGCAATTGCTTGTTGACCCAAACAAACACCCAAGATGTTTTTGTTAGGAGCGTAGCGTTCAATAGCCGCTTTGAGTAAGCCGGATTCTTCTGGAATACCGGGTCCAGGTGATAGTACAATATAATCAAAGGCTTCAAGTTCATCCAAGTCAAATTGGTCATTACGTTTTACGGTAACTTCGCAATGCAACTCTTCTAGGTAGTGCACCAAATTATAGGTGAACGAATCGTAATTGTCAATGAGAAAAACTCTTTTCATATTAAACATCTTCGGCTAAGGTTAAGGCTTTGTCTAAAGCCCCTAATTTGTTATATACTTCTTGTAATTCATTTTCGGGAACGGAATCGACTACAATTCCGGCACCGGCTTGATAATGCAATTCTTGGTTTTTGGATAAAAAAGAACGGATGATGATGGCGTGATTGAAATTGCCTTTAAAGTCCATATATCCAATGGCGCCTCCATAGAAATTCCGTTTTGTTTTTTCGTATCGGTCGATAAGTTTTAGTGCATTGTGTTTGGGTGCTCCACTAAGGGTTCCAGCGGGAAACGTATCGGCAACTACTTGGAACGTCTTTGCAGCTTTTTTCATGGTACAGGTTACTTTAGATACCAAATGAATTACGTGGGAGAAAAATTGAATTTCTCTGTTTTTTTCTACAACTACATTAGAACCATTTCTGCTTAAATCATTTCGGGCTAAATCGACCAGCATCACATGTTCACTGTTTTCTTTTGGATCTTTGGCGAGTTCCAAAGCTGCTTGCTTGTCTTGTTCATCGTTCCCTGTTCGTTTGAAAGTTCCTGCAATGGGGTGAATTTCTGCCTTTCCTTCATCTACAATGATTTGAGCTTCTGGAGAGCTCCCAAAAATTTTGAAATCTCCATAATCAAAAAAGAAGAGGTAGGGGGAAGGATTGATGGATCGCAGCGTTCGATATACATTGAATTCATCTCCCTTGAATTTTTGAGAGAAACGTCGGGAAAGAACCAGTTGAAAAACATCGCCACGAAAACAATGTTGTTTTCCTTGGTCAACAAATTTCAGGTATTCTTCATCCGTTAGATTTGAAGTTTTATCACCTACTTTTTCAAAAGAAAACCGGGTGCTATTTTTTGCTTCTAATAATTGCTCTATAGTTTCAATGTTGTGCTTCCCATCATAAATATGAGAGAACAAATGCGCTTCGTGATTGAAAAGGCTAATCGCAATGATGTTTTGATATACGGCATAGAAGATTTCAGGAATATCGAGACCTTCTTTTTCTTGATTCAACTCTAGGTTTTCGAAATGTTCTACTGCATCGTGAGCGATATAACCGAAAATACCGTTGCTGATGAATTTGAAAGGATAATCTTCACTCTCGAATTGTTGCGAAAATTGATGAATGCGTTCTGGGATGTTAGCATCAGCCTTTAGAGTTTCGCTAGTACGTTCACCGTTTGGGTATTGAATGGTAAGTTTCTTGTTTTTTAATTCTATGGAAGCAATAGGGTTACAACAGATGTACGAGAAGTTTTTGTTGTTCGCATGGTAGTCGCTACTTTCTAGAAGTAAGCTGTGCGGAAAAACATCTCGAATCTTCAAATACGCACTTACTGGAGTCAGGGTATCTGCCAGTATTTTTTTATGTTGCGATTGTAATGTAAAAGTTTTCATAGGTCTAAAATTAAAAAAGGCTTGTCGTGATGACAAGCCTTTGATATATTGAAATAGCGTTGATCACGAATAAATTAAATTATTCGTTCCACCACGCTGTAAAATTTGTATTTCTTTTCATTAGTTCAAATATAGTTCAAAATATTTTTAATCCAATAGAATCACAAATTATTTATTTGCGTGAGAGCCATCACAATATCCTTCTGGATTTTGTGTGTTTCCACATCCACATTTTGGTCGTTCAATTCGCATAATAATTATAGTTTTAAGGTTACGTCTAATTCGAAGTCGTTGTAGATTGCTTTGTCTCCTAAGTTGTCAAAGAAAGAAGTAGATCCGTAACGGATACCGTATAAAGAACGGTCGATGATTACTTTGGCAGTTGCTTCTCCAACACTTATTTGAAGATCAAAAGTTGCAGGGTTTGTTTTTCCTTTGATGGTGAAATCGCCTGTTACCGTGTATAAACCAGTCCCTTTTGCTTCAACTGATGTGAATGTTAACGTTGCTTCAGGGTGTGTAGCTACCCCAAAAAAGTCATCTGATTTTAAATGTCCTTTAAGTTTCTCAGCATATTCTCCTTCAATATCAGTAACGGTAATTGAGTTCATGTCAACGGTAAAAGATCCACCCGTTAGCACTTCGCCTTCCATTTCTAATTTTCCTGATACGAGACTGATGTTTCCTTCGTGTTGTCCAGTAACTTTTTTACCCAACCAGTGAATAGAGCTTTCAGCTGCGTTGATTGTAGTTTCTTGAGCGCTTAGATTTTGGATGCCAAAAAAAGCAGCTGTTGTTAAAAGTAATGTTGCAATTGTTTTTTTCATTTTCATTTTTTTAAATTAAAATTAAGTTTCTGATGTTATGCTGGTTTGTACTTTCGAAAGAAGTCGCATCAATTCTTCTTTCTCTTTATCATTCAGATTGTTCAGGAGAAACTGTTCTTTGGTTTCTAATTGTATATCCAATGTATTTAATAGTTCAAGTCCTTTTTTGGTTATGAAAATTTCAATTTTGCGGCGATTTTTTTCACACACAAAGCGATTCACATAACCTCCTTCGATTAGCTTGTCGATAAGGCGTGTTGTGTTGCTCATTTTATGAATCATCCGTTCTTGGATGGTCGATAAATTGGCAGCTTCTCCTTTTCGTCCTCTTAAGATTCGCAACACATTGAATTGTGGTAGCGAAATTCCGTGGGTTTTGAACATGGCGGATAATTCGTCGTTGGCTTTATAGCCACTGGTCAAAATGCTTATTACGGTATCCTTTGTTAGTTGCTTGCTCATATATTGTATTGACAACAATTGTAGGTACAAATATATAAACTTTATTTAAAAAAACAAAATCAATACATTGAAAATAATGTTTTGAAGATCCGTGAAATCCATTTACATTTGAGTAAAATTAATTAAGATGAATAATCTAGATCAAAAAGAATGGGTGTCTTTAATGGACGAAACAGCAGACGCTATAATCTTGGATGTGAGAACAGAAGAAGAGTATGAGTCCGGATATATTAAAGGTGCACAACTGATCGATATAAAACAACCACAAGAGTTTATGGATGCTATTCAGGCATTGGACAAAGATAAGTCTTATTTTGTTTACTGTCGTTCTGGAGCTCGAAGTAGTCAAGCTGGTCAATTATTAGGACAATTAGGAATTGCTTCTGCCTATAATTTAGACGGAGGAATAATGGCTTGGACAGGAGACGTTGTGACATAATCTAGCTTAAAGTCTTTTCATTGCCCCAAGCTTATGAAAGAAGATTTTTTACATTTTTTGTGGAAGCATCAAAAATTTCCACACGACAATCTTACAACAACCCAAGGCTCATCTTTGCAGGTTGTTAAACAAGGTGTTTACAATACCCATGCTGGACCAGATTTTTCTGATGCTCGATTAAAAATCGATGCATTGAATTGGGTTGGTCATGTCGAAATCCATCTCAAATCATCCGATTGGTTTGCACATCAACATCATCAAGATTCTAATTACGATGCAGTAATTCTTCATATAGTTTGGGAAGATGATGTTCCTGTGGTAACACAATCGGGTATGCCGCTACCTACTTTGGAGTTGTCTAAGATCGTATCTCCAAAGTTTCTGGAACACTATCAAAAGCAATTTTTGCAACGCCCTCAATGGATTCCTTGTGAAGAACAAATCCACACGATTGACAGCATGGTCTGGACCCATTGGAAGGAGCGTCTTTTTATAGAACGAATCGAACGTAGGTCTGAACTGATCGATGAATTGTTGAGTCAATTCAAAAACGATTGGGAAGCAGTTTGTTTTATTTTACTCGCCAAAAACTTCGGCTTGAATGTAAATGGAGCTTCTTTTCTTGAGGTAGCTAAAGCTATACCGTTCCATGTGATTCGAAAAAACTGGGATGAGGCAGGAAAACTTGAAGCATTGTTTATGGGGATGTCGGAGATGTTGTCTCCCCCTTACAACGATTTGTATCAAGAAGAGCTAGGGGCAACCTATTCCTATTTAAAAAGCAAGTATCAGTTACAAACAATAGAAGGAATTGGGATGCAATACAGTCGGCTACGACCACTAAACTTTCCAACCATACGCTGGGCACAGTTAGCTCAATTGTATGCTTCAACCCAAGGTCTATTCTCTCGTTTTATCCAAAAAGAAAATCAGTTCAATACGGACTGGCTTGCTGAGGTTCGAGTATCGGACTATTGGAAAACACATTATGTCTTTGGTAAAAGTTCTGCTTCAAAAAATAAGGGCCTATCTAAAGCCTTTCAAGAGTTGTTGTTGATCAATACCATTATTCCGTTGAAGTTTGCATACGAGAAACACATAGGTAACGATCCTTCGGAGCTCATCTTCGATTGGGCACAACAATTAAAGCCAGAGAAGAACAGTATCGTTTCTGGATTTGAGAAATTAAACGTCGACGCTACTTCGGCTCTGGATTCACAAAGTTTAATTCAGTTAAAAACTACCTATTGTGATTTAAAAAAATGCTTAAATTGCAGTGTTGGATATACCTTATTAAGTACAACCCAAAAACATGAATAAAATTAGACACTGGTTCGAGAAGCATGGCTTTGAAGTGAGTAGTCGCTTTGCAGATACTTTGGGTATGAAGGTTAAGAACGTTCGCTTGTTTTTTATTTATGCATCTTTTGCAACTTTTGGAGGTTTTTTTGGCCTCTACCTGACCCTAGCTTTCTGGATGAAATTAAAGGATATGATCTACACGAAACGCACTTCTGTTTTTGATTTGTAGAAATGACTTTGGATTAAAGTTTGTTTTCTAGCCTAATTTTTCGATCTTGGTCATCAACTAATTTAGAAGATTACAAACTATGAAGTACATAACAAATAAATCGAAATTACTATTTCTGCTTTTATCAGTTTTTTCGATACCCTCACTTTTTGCTCAAGAAAAGGGATTAGATCAACAAATTGATGAGGCATTTAAACCCTTTTCAGATGCTATTTCAAACATCATTTTTTTTCAAATTCTAGGTGTTCCTTTTGTTTTAATTCTTTTGGTTGGTAGTGCACTGTTTTTTACGATCTATTTTGGTTTTGTAAACATCAGAAGATTTCCAACGGCAATTAATGTTGTTTGTGGGAAATACGACGAATTGGATGAGAGTCATGGTGGAAAAGATTCTGGTGAAAGTGAAGAAGGTGAGGTAACGCATTTCCAAGCTCTAGCAACTGCTGTTTCGGGTACGGTTGGGAATGGTAATATTGCAGGTGTTGCATTGGCTATTGCATTAGGTGGTCCAGGAGCAACTTTTTGGATGGTTATTTGTGGGTTATTAGGGATGTCATCTAAATTTGTTGAATGTACCCTAGGAGTTCAGTATCGAGATGTTGGAGAAGACGGAACCATTTATGGTGGTCCAATGTATTATATAAGTAAAGGTTTAAAAGAAAGAGGTTTTACAATGTTAGGGAAAGTAGCAGCAGTGTTCTTTGCTATTTTCTGTATTGGAGGTTCGTTTGGAGGTGGAAATGCTGCACAATCGAATCAAGCAACAATTGTCTTGAAAGATTTAATGAATTTGGAGAGTAGCGCAGCAGGTTTTTGGATTGGTATCGTTCTTGCTATTTTAGTCGGAATTATCATTATTGGAGGAATTAAAAGAATTGCTCAGGTTACAGAAAAGGTAGTTCCTTTTATGGCTGTGATGTACGTCGTTGCATGCCTTTATATCATTCTAAGTAACTTCACCCTAATCGATGATGCTTTTGCATTGATCTTTGCAGAAGCTTTTAATCCAACGGCAATTGGTGTTGGTAGTTTTATTGGCGTTTTATTAGTCGGTTTTAAACGAGCAGCTTTCTCTAATGAAGCTGGGGCTGGTTCAGCTTCTATTGCTCACTCGGCTGTAAAAACTAAATATTCAGCTTCAGAAGGATTAGTAGCTTTGTTAGAACCTTTTATAGACACCGTAGTGATTTGTACAATGACTGCTTTGGTGATTGTTATTTTCAATTTCGGTGGTGCTTTTCAATACGGAGGTGAAGGCGCTGTAATGATCGATGGTATTTCGTACGAAGGTGCAGGAATTACATCAAAAGCTTTTGCACAATACATCCCGTTCTCTGATGTGTTTTTAACAATAGCGGTAGTGCTATTTGCTGTTTCTACAATGATTTCATGGTCTTATTACGGCTTACAATCTTGGAAATATTTATTCGGTAGAGGTAAAGCAGCTGATTTAGCTTACAAATTATTATTCTTAACTTTTGTAATTATTGGAGCTTCTGCTAGTATGAACTCTATATGGGCTTTCTCTGATGCGATGATTTTTGCAATGGTATTCCCAAATATGGTTGGGCTATTTTTCTTATTCCCTGTAGTTAAAAAAGAATTGAACAGATACTTAAAAGCGATTCGTACGATAGAGAGCTAAAATATAAAGATGTTAAAAAAAAGGTCATTCGCTTTTCGTTCGTTTCGAACACAGCGTGTGGCCTTTTTTTTGTTTTCAGTATTAATCGGTTTTCAGATCTATCTAGATCGCAATACTCTTGAGAAAGATGCAATAGATATCCTTGCTTTTGATGCAGCTTTACAAGAACAGATAGATTTGGCAAAATCAAAAAAGCAACAGCTTCGTATCTTTCCTTTCAACCCCAACTACATTTCACTTTCAAAAGGATATCAGCTGGGGCTTTCTCTAAAAGAAATTGAACGCCTCCATCAGTATCGTGACTCTGGAAAGTTCATCAATTCTGTCTCAGCATTTGAGCAAATAACCCAAGTAACTCCAAGCTGGATAAAACAGTACAGTTCTTATTTTAAATTCCCCGATTGGGTGACTGCTCAGACTGAAAAGACAAAGAGACCAATATCCATCGAAGTAAAGGACTTGAATACTTCTTCAGCAAGAGATTTAACTCAAGTCCGTGGAATTGGAGCAGTGCTTTCCGAGCGAATTGCTAAATACCGAACGCGCTTGCAGGGTTTTGATGAGCTCAATCAACTCTACGAAGTATATGGTTTAGATTCTTTAGTCGTCGAGAAAATAAAGCGTCAGTTTAAAATAAAAACGAAGCTGGAGCGTGTTAAAATACCAGTCGCTGAGGTTACTATGGAGGCGCTTTTAAGGATACCGTATTTGAGTAAATCAGAGGCAAAGAAGATCATTGGATTGCGTACACGAAACCGAAATTTAAGTTTAGAAAATCTTCGATCTGAATTCGGTTTTGATTCCTTGAAAACAGAAAGATTAGCACTATATTTGCAGTAAATATTATATTTATGAATCCAACTGCTTTCTCTTATGAGACATCAGAATCGTTAGATCTTATAGCTGACTCAGCTCGAGATTTTGCGTTACAGTATATAAAACCTCACGTTCGGGAATGGGATGAATCCCAACATTTTCCAATGGATGTTTTGCGTAAAGCAGGTGCTCTAGGTTTTTTAGGTGTGCTAATTCCTGAAGAATATGGAGGTTCTGGTTTGGGCTATCACGAGTATATTGCTGTAATTGAACAAATTTCTATTATAGATCCGTCAATTGGACTTTCAGTAGCGGCACACAATTCACTTTGTGCAAATCACATCTATCTTTTTGGTAACGAATCACAACGTTCTAAATGGCTTCCTGAGCTTACTTCGGGTGAGCATATAGGCGCTTGGGGGTTGACAGAACACAACACAGGTTCTGATGCTAAAGGAATGAATACTACTGCAAAGAAACAAGGAGATTCATGGGTGCTGAATGGAACTAAGAATTTTATTACGCACGGAAAAAGTGGACACATTGCTGTAGTTGTTGCGCGTAATGGCGAAAAAGGAGATAGCAGGGGAATGACTGCATTTGTAATAGAGCGAGGAACTCCAGGTTTTGGTTACGGTAAAAAGGAAGATAAATTGGGGATGCGTGCTTCGGAAACCGCTGAAATGGTTTTTGATAACTGCATTATTCCTGATGAAAATAGATTAGGCGAAGTAGGAGAGGGGTTCATTCAATCCATGAAGATATTAGACGGAGGTCGTATTTCAATTGGTGCCCTTTCTTTAGGAGTTGCCAAAGGGGCTTACCAAGCTGCATTGCAATACTCGAAAGAGCGTAAGCAATTTGGACAACCGATCAGTTCTTTTCAAGGAATTTCGTTTAAACTAGCAGAAATGGCCACCGAAATAGAAGCATCTGAATTACTGTTACACAAGGCTGCATTCGATAAGATTCAGGGTAAGAATATTACCAAGATCGGAGCAATGGCGAAGATGTATGCTTCAGAAGTATGTGTAAAAGTTGCAAACGAAGCGGTGCAGATTCATGGAGGATATGGATTCACAAAAGATTATCCCGTAGAGAAGTTTTATCGGGATGCAAAGCTTTGTACCATTGGCGAAGGAACTACAGAAATACAGAAATTAGTGATCTCAAGAGAACTCTTGAGAGATTAGATAAATAAAAATTAGATTTATCTCAAAGGTTGTTTATCTTTGCGATCTATTTTAACGAAAGGAGGTGCATTATTATGTTAATTATACCAATTAAAGAAGGTGAGAATATCGATAGAGCTTTAAAGCGCTACAAACGAAAATTTGATAAAACTGGAGGCATGCGCCAATTACGCGCACGAAAGCAGTTTGCTAAACCTTCTGTCAAGAACAGAGTCAAAATTCAAAAAGCACAATACATTCAAAAATTAAGAGACTCAGAAAGTCTATAGTTTTTAATTGCTGCTAAAAAACAAACGTTGTTGTTCAAAGTTTTATAACTTTGACTAACAACGTTTTTTTATGTCCATACCACGCTATATCGAGCATATAACTTTTGAACGTAAATACTCGACGCACACCCAACTTGCTTATTCTAGAGACTTACAAAGTTTTCAGCAATTTTGCCAAGAAACTTTTGAGGAGCAAGACATTGATCAACTTCCCTATACAATTATCCGTTCTTGGATCATAGCTCTTGTCGATCAGGGAAAAAGCAACCGAACGGTAAACCGTAAAATTTCTGTACTCCGATCGTATTACAATTTCTTACTTCGAACCGAGATTATCACAGTTTCTCCTCTCCGAAAACACATGCCATTAAAAGAAACGAAGAAGGTTCATATTCCTTTCTCAGAAAAAGAAATGGCAGCCCTTTTAGAAGGGAATCATTTTGAGGATAGCTATAAAGGAGTGCTTCAAAAAACAATCATAGAACTCTTGTATTCTACCGGAATGAGACGAGCCGAGCTCATAGCGCTTAAGAGCAGCGATGTTTCTTTTGACACTGCAACACTTCGAGTTCTTGGAAAACGGAACAAAGAACGCCTGATACCGATTTTGAGCTCCCTAGCAACTACGCTTCAAGAATATCAAAAACTCGCTGAGCAGAATTCAGCTTTTGAATACAACAGCTTTTTTATTCAATCAGAAAAAGGGGGAAAAGTGTCTGAGAATTTTGTTTACAAAACCGTAAATGATTATATTGGTATAGTATCAACAAAGGTTAAAAGAAGCCCTCATATGCTACGGCACAGTTTTGCTACTCATTTGCTCAATAAAGGAGCAGATTTGAATGCCGTAAAAGAACTTTTAGGACATGCTTCTTTGGCGGCTACACAAGTTTATACGCATACCAGTATCGATAAAATGAAAAAAGTATACGCTCAAGCCCACCCCCGTGGTACCGAAAAATAGTTTTAATTTAAAACCCTCAACTATGATAATCAACATCCAATCCCTCAATTTTACAGCAGACGGAAAACTAATTGACTTCGCAAAGAAGAAAATTGAGAAGCTAGAACAGTTTTATGATAAGATTCTAAGTGCTGAAGTTGTCTTTAAAGTAGAGAATGCATCGGATCGGATTAACAAATTTGCTGAGATTAAACTAAGAATCTTAGGAGATGATGTAATTGTCAAGAAAACATGTAAAACCTTCGAAGAAGCTATTGATTTGAATGTCAGGGCAGCAGAGCGTATTTTGAAAAAACATAAAGAAAATTCAGATAATTAGTGATTTTTTTGTGCAAATCATTTGAATCAAAAAAAATAAATATCTACATTTGCACACCGTTCGAAAGAACGTGGTTTTATACCAATAAAAGCCGATGTAGCTCAGCTGGCTAGAGCAGCTGATTTGTAATCAGCAGGTCGTGGGTTCGAGTCCCTCCATCGGCTCAAAAAAAAGGATCGAATACGTATCGATTCACTCAAGAATTTAGTTCTTGTTTATTGAAATATTACCGGGGAGATACTCAAGCGGCCAACGAGGGCAGACTGTAAATCTGCTGACTACGTCTTCGCAGGTTCGAATCCTGCTCTCCCCACACCTAAAAACCCTCTTCGAGGGTTTTTAAACGCGAGAGTAGCTCAGTTGGTAGAGCGTCAGCCTTCCAAGCTGAATGTCGCCGGTTCGAACCCGGTCTCTCGCTCTTTTTTATTGCCGGTGTAGCTCAGGGGTAGAGCGTTTCCTTGGTAAGGAAGAGGTCGGCAGTTCAAATCTGCTCGCTGGCTCTATAATAGTAAGGCATACCGAAAGATATAGCCTTTTTTTTATGCCCTAAAGGGAACTTTTCTTCTCTTTTACAGCTTTTATTCCTTTTTTGTCCCAATCACATTCAGTCCATTTGTAGCAGTTCTTCATCAAGACTTGCTTTATTTTTACTCTACTCTCCGTAATAAGATACTTTGTATAGTCTATTTACCACGTCTCTAGACACAGAATCTTTTTTATGTATTACATCTTTTAGATTAATGTAAAACTTTATTTCAGCAAATAGATTGCGAAAGCCCTTGCCTTAGTTTTAAAAGGAAAAAGTCATGGTTAAAGAACCGACTTTGTTTATGGATTGATTAGGCATAGCTTTGTTGACCTTTTAAGTAATTATATCTATCTTAGAATTAATAATTTTAAACATCTTTTAGTGTCAGAAAAAAACCAGAAACAGCTCGAACATCAGTTTCAGAACTTATCCGTAAACAAATTAAAGGAGTGCTGGAAGATGTCTAGAACAAGTAATCAGAAACTTCTGAAGCAGTTACGCAATTGGTACGACAATGAATTCAAACACTGCAAATCACCAAAACGAAAT
>Ga0115005_10000182_pt1 | contig 46992 bp, 34 predicted proteins | sample ArcOceMetagenome_FD_87163 | JGI IMG/M metagenome (GOLD analysis project Ga0115005, IMG submission 87163) | Marine eukaryotic phytoplankton communities from Arctic Ocean - Arctic Ocean - Greenland ARC118M Metagenome | ecosystem: Environmental > Aquatic > Marine > Oceanic | place: Arctic Ocean... | reverse complement strand
TTTGAAATTATAACGACCTCGCATTGATAAATACAAAATTACTATCGATATGATAAATTTTTTGCGTGGCTTTGTTAAGCTACTCATTTTCTTTAGTATCTTGTCTACAAGAGCTTCGCTCTTTCTGGAAGTATTATTGGTTTGAAGTTGCATTCAACCAAGTTAATACTTCCTTTTTTTGTAACAAATTCTCAAAAAAAAGTTACCGTACTATTGATTAAAATTACTTTATTTTTATATATTTAAATATTTCTAATTCCGATAAAGTTATTAGCTAAGAAATACAGACATATTTTAGGCAAATGTTAAATAATTCCTATAATGTTAATATTCTGTGCTAGAGTGCGGAAAGATTTTTTGACAGAATATATGTGCATTTATTCTTCGACTAAAAAAGTCGAATAGATTTTAAAACCAAATGATTAATTCTAAAATTGAACACCCCAATCCAATGAATTTTTTTCATAGAAATAGATTAGGTTGTATTAACAAAACAATTTTGTTGTTATTTTATTTATGTCTATTCCTCAATACTTCTCTTTCCGCCCACGGTGATCTAGATCTACAAATTGAACGTATTTCAAAAAGGATCGAAAAAGCCCCTCATAATGCAAATTTATATATAAAAAGAGGACAACTCTATGCCAAGCACAATGAGCCTTTAGAAGCAAAACAAGATTATCTTCATGCTCGGAATTTAGATCATAACCTTCTTATCACAGATTTATTATTAGCTCAATTGCTCGCAGATAATAATGGAGCAAATGCTGCTCTTCCATACGTCAATTTATTTTTAAAAAACCATTCTAACTATTCTAACCATTCGATTGCACTCATTACGAGAGCAAAAATTCACCAGCAAATGGGGCAACCCGATTTGTGTCAAAAGGATTTAGAAAATGCCATGATTTATTTAACTGAGCCTAATCCTTCTCACTTTATTTCTATTTCTGAAGCGGTATTGTTGGCAGATGATTCTAATATTTCTGAGGCTTTGAGTTGGTTGAAAAAAGGAGAGGAGAAGTTTGGGTTTGATATTGTTTTAAAATCAAAAGAAGTCGATTTGTATGTACGAAGTAAACAGTATGAAGATGCTATTTTGACTATTGATAAAATTATGGAACATTTTCAGAGAAAAGAAAAATGGCATTTTCAGAAAGCAACAATTTATGAAAAAGATGAAAAAATCGACCTCGCCAAAATTCATTATGAAGCTACTTTAGAAGCAATTAATAAATTACCAAAACGAATACAGATGACTTCAAAAATAATCGAACTTGAAGTGCATTCTCTAAAACGAATTCATGTACTTTCAAAATAAAAAACACTAGGTAAAATACCTTTTGTTTATTTCCCAAACCGTTTATAAATCCTCTTAGAAAATGAAAACCGACAACCTCCATTCTGTCAAAATGACAATTATTTTTGCAGTTGCTTTCTTCTTCTCTTTTAATTCCTTTTCTCAAACTTCTACGGTGATACGTGGTCCATATTTACAAAGTGGAACTTCCACGAGCACGATAGTCAAATGGCGTACTTCGAATAGCACCAATAGTCAAGTTTGGTATGGAACAGATGTCAATAATTTAAACCAAACTGAAGTCGTCAGCGGTTCCCAAACGGATCATCAAGTTACTGTTTCAGGTTTGGTGACCAATACGATTTATTACTATGCAATAGGTGATAGCAGTGGACAGATGGAAGGAGGAAGTGGCGACGCAAGTCATTATTTTAAAACTGCACCAATGATAGGTTCCTCCCAACCTGTGACTGCTTGGATACTAGGAGATTGTGGAACTGCAAATAATGAACAACAAATGGTTCGTGATGCTTATTATAATTACATTGGAAGCAATCATACCGACATGGTTTTGTTGTTAGGAGACAATGCATATGATGATGGCTTTGATAATGAGTACCAAACTGCATTTTTTGATGTATATCTTGATAAGTTGAAAAATTCAATATCTTGGTCATGTCCCGGAAATCATGATTATTTTGGCTCAGGACTTAACAATGCTTATTATGATATTTTTTCTTTCCCAACAAGTGGAGAAGCAGGTGGATTATCTTCCAACACAGAGAAATATTATTCTTTTGATTATGCCAATATCCATGTTATCTCTTTAGATTCTCATGATGAAAATAGAAATACAGGAAGCCCTATGTTGACCTGGTTGGAAAATGATTTGGCAGCAACGACACAGGAATGGATTATTGTAATGTTTCATCATCCTCCTTATTCAAAAGGATCACACGATTCTGATGATACAAGTGAAGAGCGGATGATTGAGATGAGGGAAAATGTATTACCGATTTGTGAATCTTATGGAGTTGATTTAGTTCTTTCGGGGCATAGTCATGCCTACGAACGCTCCAAGTTAATCAATGGGCATTATGGATTTTCAAATACTTATGACCCCGTTCTTCATGATATAGATGGAGGAAATGGACAATTAAATGGAAGCGGTGCATACCAACAAAATGCTAGTGTAGAAGGTACGGTTTACGTTGTAACTGGTTCTGCAGGAGGATCATCTTCGGTAGGAAACCACCCAGTAATGTATTTTTCGAAGGATCAAGTGGGATCGACTATTTTGGAAGTAGATGGCAATCAGATGGATGTGAAGTTCTTAAATGAAAATGGTGTAGTAGAAGATTTTTTGACCTTGGTTCAAAATGGACAACCTGTGGTCAATTGGATAAACCCTAGTAATGGAAATCTTTTTATAAACTTAGATCCGATAGCATTAAATGTCGATGCATTCGATAACAATGGGAATGTCACACAGGTTGAATATTTTATAAATGGAGGTTCAATTGGAATAGATGTAGTTGCTCCTTATTCATTGAGTTGGACGCCGACAAGTTTTGGAAGTTTTTTGTTAAAAGCAACCGCGACTGACAATGATGGGAACACCAGTTTCAAGGAAATTTCAATTATATTTGATGATAACCCAACGACCAGTTTAGCCATTCAAATAAGTGATGGGGATGATGATGCTGAAGAATTGTCGGGTGATGTGAATCTTAATAGTAGTGATCTGGAATTGGTTGAGGAGAATAGTTCAAATAATCAGACGGTGGGTTTAAGGTTTAATAATTTAAATATTCCTAACGGTGCAATGATTTCAAATGCTTATATTCAATTTACCGCCGATGAAACTCAATCGCAAACTACTAATCTGACAATTCATGGAGATGATATTGATAACTCGCCTATTTTTACAACAATTTCTTCCAATGTTTCTAATCGTACGACAACTTCTGCTTCCGCCACTTGGAATCCTTCTCCATGGTCAAATGTTGGAGCAGCTGGAACAAATGAGCAAACTTCCGACTTGAGTTCGGTGCTTCAAGAAGTTGTAGATCGTTCTGGTTGGGTAGAGAATAATTCTATGAGTTTTATCATTACAGGTTCAGGTCATAGGACAGCAGATTCATATAATGGAAGTTCCGGCAATGCGCCAACTCTTCACATTACTTATACTCCAGCTTTGAATCCTTTACCTGTAGAATTGACGAAATTCCAAGCGGTTCAACAAAATACTCATGTCGTATTGTCCTGGGAAACTGCTTCAGAACACAATACTGATCATTTTGTAATCGAGCGTTCTCACAATGGATATTCATTCAAAGAAATAGAGTCGGTTACTAGCCAAGGGGATGGTATTACAATTCAAAACTATAATGCGAAAGATATTTTTCCACATAATGGAATGAATTATTACCGCCTTAAAATAGTAGATAACGACAGTACATTCGGATACTCGAATTTTAAAATGGTCCACTTGGAATCCTCCTCTGCAATTATCTTTTTTCCAAATCCTGTAGATAAATCGATCCAAATGGAAGGTTTGGATGAAACCATGGAAGATGGCTTAATAGAAGTATTTGACAGAGAAGGGAAAAGAATATTTGTAGGCCAATTATCTGTAGATGATGGAAAACTCTTTCTTTCCACTGAGGCCGTAAATATTTATAATCCAGGAATTTACTTCCTTCGTATTACTGGAAAAGTTGAGAACCATGTTTTCAAATTTATAAAAATAAATGGTACATAGGAATGACAAAAGAAGTAGTGAAAATTCTGAATCTATTTAGTTCGCATTCCTTAGGTAAATGTTGTGGAAGAAGTCTAGAATTAAAAATCCCTACTCTCGTTTTGAAATTGGAGAGTAGGAATTTTTAATTTCGACTTAGCGGTCAAACCTAATAATGTTTTTATTCCACAATACTTGTCTGAGATTCATTGATTTGCATTAAGGATTAGTTTTACAAAAATGGGAGTCATCCCAAATTTTGAGCAAAGCAAAAAATCGGGATGACTCCTATTAAATTCGGTATTACCCTTCCGGCATATCTCCTTCAAATTCATTCCCCATCGTCGGCCTCGGATAATTAAATCCAATTGAACGCTGCGTCGAGTCAGGTCGAGAAATATTCGCAAACCGTTCCGCTCGTACTCGGAAAAAAATATCCCAACGCATCAACAAACCATTGTAAAATATTTCCAAAATACTTGGGTCTTGATCTTCCTCTTCGTACTCCACTTGAATACCACTTCCACGTCGGTATACCTCCATCGTCACAATGCAAATAAATGCCAGCACGACACTAAAACCAACCAACCAGGAAAACAATGATCCCCAAAAAGTTGCTGTCGTCAGCTTCGAAGAAATGACTTTATCTTGCTTAGCTGTAGCCATTGCGATAGTCGATTTCATATCTGATTTTTCACTTGCAATTGCATTGTTTTTTCGCTTTCTCCAATCTTCCAATTTTTTAGTTTGATCAGAATTTAAGGTAGCGATAGTGTTTGTTTTTTTCGAAAGAAGTTGTGAACCTTGGTTGCGATATTTATCTGCATGACCTTTTGCCCACTTTGCACCAGAATGATATTTTTGTTCAAAAGAACTTTCTTTCAAGGAGAGCGCAGCAATTTGTGCATCATAATTTTCAGCTGTACTTGTGACTACGTCTTGATGATTTTCTTTAATCATCTTCCATTCTTGATCAAACTCTGCTGCAACTGTTGCTCTGTCAGTTCGGTAATCTGTTTTGATTTTCGAATCATCAATGTCTATCGTCACAGGTACATTTGAAATAAATGCGTGCTGAATACCATTGGTCGATAATCGAAAAGATAGGACTCCCATACCAATCGTAATTAAACTAACGATGGCAAATAAAAGGATGTACCAAGTATTTTTCAAGCGCTTCCAAACGAGTGCTCGAGTCACTACTTGTAAGAATTTTCGACCGCCCAATTCTAAAATCGAAACGATCAAGAGCATGGCTAAAAGGGAAACGAAAATGGCTACACTTTTTGAGTAACCTGCCATTTCAGTTTGAGTGATGTGCCAAATCGTGATCGCTTCGGTGATGGCACTAATGACCTGCGCTACTTTTCCAATAATATCTAAACTAGGGCCGATAGGTCGAAACAAGTTGTAGAAATCTCGATTAGTTGCTGAGGTTTCTGTTGCAGTAAGCTTTACTTGCTTTTTCATAAAAAATAAAAATTTGTCGATTTATATTTTTAAAAAAAGAAATTCACAAATGCATAACAATACATTTACGTAATTAAAATTTCCTAAAAATAAATCTTAATAAAATAAAGTTTGACCGGTGATTTTCTTCTTCTTCCTTCTTTTGTGGTCTAGAGAATTCTGCTGGTGAGATAATCTAAAAAATCAAAATGTGATTAGTAAAACGAGAATGGTAAGTATCTAAAAAAACCGAATAACATACTTAAGACGAGGAATGTTAAAAAAGTAACATGTTTAATCAAAAAAGAATCAAAAATAAAATGTCAATAAGAATCAAGAATGACGATACTTATCTGGATCATTCATGTTACGTATTATAATCTAATCCTATGGTTCTACTTTTTTTCCTTGAAGCAAAATAAGTAGCAAAAAAATCAAGGCTATATTTTTTAACGAAAAATTGAATTAAAAAAGGCTAAACAGTTTGAAACTCGCAAACCCTTTTTCTCTTTGTTTCGCAATATATCGCATACTGAAACAGTAAACTATTCTTGACATCTTTTTAAATCCAGTTTTCCTAAAAAGAATAAGGCTGGGAAGTAAATGGCAAAATTGGTTTTTAACTTGAAAGTACAATGTTTCGGTTTTAGGATTGACCTTATGTTGTAAGTCGTACAGTTCTTATTTCGGTTTTTCAGAGGGGCTTTAGGGCTAGCAGTCCCTGTTTGATTCCGAGTTAGAAAATCTTCTCGACGCAGGAGAGATTAGATTTCCTTAGTTGGGGGAGTTTGGACTGCGTGGCTAAAATTGAAATTAGAACTGTTGACTTACAACATAAAGTCTTGATTTTTTTCCCTACTTTTTTTGATCAAGCAAAAAAAGTAGGGAAGCTAAGAATTATGTCATGGTGCGTAACTTCAGTTATTTAATCAAAATCAAAAAGTCAATCAGAATCAAAATTTTTTCCAAACGAGATTCCCATTATGGGTTTTGATTTTGATTGACTTTTTGATTTTAATTTTTTTTGACTGAATTAGTATTTGACAAATTGCTGAACCACCTGTTGTCCTTTTTCATTCTGAATTTGCAAAATGTATAAGGCGGCAGGTAAGTTATTGACATTTAGAATAATGGAATTTGCATTCGCTTGAGTTTTTTCTAACAATACTTTTCCGTCTACGTTGATTACTTTGAAAGTTAGTCTTCCAGCGTGTTCATACTCAACAAATAAGTTTTGAGAAACAGGATTTGGAGAAATTTCTAATTGGAAAACATCTGCCAAATTTTTGTTAGAAACAACATCGTCAATAAATCCATTACAATCATTATCCAAACTATCTATGACTTCAATGGCGTTTGGATTGATCTCAAAATTAGTATCATCACAATCATCATTGTTCATAACATAACCATCAGGTGCTTCGAAAAAGCAAGTTTGGATAGTACTATCAGGGTTACCAAAAGTATCTTGATCACCATCAAAATAGAATTGGAATTGAGGAAGTCCATCATCGACTAAAGTATTACAGTTGTTATCTATATTATCGCATACCTCTGGCGAATCAGGATTAATCATTGCATTGGTATCGTCGCAATCCAAGTTGTTTTCAACATAACCAATTGGAAGATTTTCGTTACAAGTTTCCATCAATGAATCTGGCGAACCAAAACCATCTTCGTCACTATCGAAATAGTAAGTATAATAGGAGATTCCATCATCGATCATTCCACTACAATTATTATCAATGCTATCACAAACTTCAATTGCATTTGGATGAATCATAGGATTAGTATCATCACAGTCATTAGCATTTCCAGCAAACCCAGGAGGAGTCATCTCGCTACAGGTTTCAATTAAGCTGTCAATCGAACCAAAGCCATCTGCGTCTGCATCAATAAAATAAGCGTTAAGTTGGAGGTTCTCATCTATTTCTCCATTGCAATTATTATCAATATTATCGCACTCTTCAGGAGAGTCTGGATTAATCATTGGATCATTATCATTACAATCTTCGTAGTTGTAAAAACCATCATTATCTGCATCTACAAAAAAGATAGACTCCGCTAAATCAAAAACATCATTGGCAATTTCAATTCCAATCAATCGACCAGGAATATCATCTGCTGGTGGATGAATACCTCCCCAAATTCTCGAAAGACTAGTTTGATCAGAAGCATCTCGATAGGTCGCCCATTGCAGCGTAAGGTCAACACTTGGTCCATCTTCGAAAACTAAAAACTCATTCATTGGGGCTTCAAATTCACCCATTCCTCCTGGGAAAAATTCATCACCAGTTAATTTAGTCATCATATCTGCTGCTGCTCTAGAAAAAGTCGAGTGCCCTGAAATATATCCAGCAAAAGGAGGAGTAACAAAGGTGGGCCGTTGGTATGGAAACCAATTTTCTGCGAGAATCCAACCTACACCTGCATAGGTAGTGTCAATATTTGGAATCGAATCGGGGCCGTTCCATGCATACAATTTTATTTTTCCTACATGTTGAAGAGTGTCACCTGCAAGTACATCCATCGAATCAACCAATTCAATATAATCAGGTTCTAATAAAATTCCACCAGGATGATAACTTGGTAAATTTGGATCAGAACTTTGTCCAAATTCAGTCATACATCGAATGGCCGAAACAGGACGAGGATAATCATACCAACCTTTAATTCCCCAAGCTGTAATTGCAGCATCGTGCATCGCTCCTGCCATCATTATATATGCTTTGACGTCCCATTCCAATTCATCAATGATTAGTCCTTGACCTCGATATCTTTTTTCAAAATCGGGATGATCGTTTACATAATTTAAAATAGTAAACCAATGTCCTGGAGGCGTTTCAGATTCAGGTCCATCTGCCCAGAACTCTGCAAGTACTCTGGCATAATCTGCCCGAGGAACTATTTGAGGAGTATAAGGTTGACCTGTTTTTGGATTCATTGCGTATCCTGTACTTGGATCTCCACCATCTAGGAAATTATAAAAATCCCGCAATCCCGCAACGTCGGTAGGGTAATCTGTCAATGGAATATTTCCAAATGAAGCTGGAGAAATATCAACCATTACACTATCATTTGGATCAAGATGAGAAGACCAGACTGAAACCAATCCGAATCCCCATTTGTATTCTTCTGAAATTCCACCAACTGCTGTGGTATCTAAGTAGGGTGGTGGTCCTGGATCATGATAGACCCAATAATCAAAACCATCTCGTTCATAAATACTTGCATCATCAGGCGATAAAGCAAAAGGAGCAACTTGTCCCCACTCAGGAGATAAAAAATCTGGCGTATTAAATGGAATTGGATTTCCTGCTTGATCGATAAATAAATCAAGCGTAAGCGGTTGCCATCGATTAGGATCAATGATATCTGGATTACCTGGGAATGCCATGACTAGTGGTGGATTCACTTCCTGGTAAGAAGTATTGTTATATCCAATTTGTTCATTTGATCCATCTTGAAAACCAAAATTGATCAAGCATTGAGCAATGTAATTTCCTAGTGCTGCTGGATTTCCAGTAGAATAATTTTGATTGGTAAAAAAAATATCATACCCCAAATCCATCATCAGAGTGTCAAACATTGGCAATGAATTAATTGCTCCAGGAGAAAATTGAAACCGATGCCGTAGTAATCGATAAGCGGCATAACTAATCGTTTCATTTCGGGCAGAATCAAGATTACTTGGAGTATCTATTCCAAGAAATGTACATTCATAACCACCCACCGTTTTTCCCAACAAATAAGTTTGGGCGATTGTGTCATATACTGCCCAAGCATCATACATAGCAACTGAAGTATGAAAAAGATTTCGTGCATGAACGGTCGGACGTGCTAAATCATTTCGAATGGCAAACAATGTTGCCTCATTCCATTCTCTAGCAACTGAATGTTGAGCATGGATGGATTGAGGTAAACTAAAGAGTAAAAAGAGGACACCTATTTTTAAAGTATTTTTTATGAAAAAAATAAGATTTGAAGTAAAGTTAGGGATCATATTTAAATGTTTTTTTGAAAAAAATTAATTTATGGTTAATTAGATTGATAGAAAGGTAGGTGTTCTGATGTCCGTAAGATCACTTTCAAAGGTAGGATATTATCCTTAAAAATAAATGTAAGCAGAGATTAGTTTTGATGATTTCTATTAATCTAAGTCTTAACATTCAATGAAATTAAAATACACTTATGATATATAGGGGATAAAAATATTAATTATATTTGTGATGATTATAAAATCATTGTAAGGGAAATTTAGAAATACTCTTAGAACTGACACCTTAAATAATGAGGTAGCTTAAAGGTGACGAGGCCTAAACAAATAAACACTTTTAATCTCTCGTCATTGCTACCGAATACCCTGTGACTTTTACAAGTTATGGGGTTTTCTTATTTTTAGAAATGTCTTTTAAGAAATATTCTCCAATTTTTTTTGCCAAAAAAAGCGTGCCAATTGCCGAGCAAGATGGAAACAAGAGTTGAATGTCTGTAATTTCATTTTAATCTAAAGAATTCCCCGATGCTTGCGTCGGGGTCAATAAAAAAGATGTTTTGAAAAAACACCTTATCCTAAAAAATCCGGTTTCTGACCTGTAGGTCGGAAAAATTTTGGCGAATGCCCCATCCGCTTGCGGTGGGGTAGCCAAAATTTAGGATTTTTTTTACTTATTTCATCAAAACTACTGACTTATGTTCGACTACAAAATTATCAGAATTCCGATTAGCATATGGACTGGAAAAGCCAAGGAAGATTATTTAAATGTGATTAAAGAATATGCTGCCGAAGGGTGGAGATTTATCCAAGTATATACTCCTCCAAGAACAGGATCGGGAATGAGTTCCTATATCGAAGTTATTTTTGAAAAATCAAAGGAAAAAATTTAGTAAAATTTTGTCATAACAATTTTGAACAGCCTATTCAGTTTTGAGTAGGCTGTTTTTTTATTTATCAATAATCAATTTTTTAGAAGCAACTTGACCATTTGATTCAAAATAAATAAAATAAATACCATTGCTGATATTTGAAATGTCAATCGTCCTAAGGTCTTTTACAAAAATCTGATTAGCATAAATTTCCCGACCTGCCGTATCAAAAATCGCCATCCTAATTGGTAAATCATTATCCAAATCTAAATCAATGTGTACACAATCTGAAGCTGGATTTGGAAAAAGTAAAATATCGTCAGGTGTTAAAGTAATATTTTTCGTTGTTGTTCTATCGCATCCATTGGAGTTTTTTAAACTTTCTCGAGGGAAAGTATCTAGTGCAGCAAGCATCCTCTTCTTTTGACCATGGGTAAACATCGCCATACAATTATCATCCACGTAATCCATATAGTTCATAAACATATCTTCTGATCCACAGGAGACTTGAGGGTGAGAAGGGCATTGTCCTCGATAATCTTTGTCTTGCATTGGAGTATCCTCCACAAAGTCATCAATGCCACATCCATTTTCTCCCCAAATATGATGTAAGTTAAAAAAATGTCCCATCTCATGTGTCAATGTTCTTCCTGAAAAATAATTTGAAGTAGAAGAGCAAAAGAAACCAAATGCTCTAGGATCAATAAAAACGCCATCTTCGTATTTGTAATCAGTCATGCCAGGGAGAGTAGCTTCTCCTAAAGGTCCATTTAATTGTCCTACCCAAATATTGACATAATCTTCAGGGTTCCAAGCGTCACTTCCTCCTTCATTATCATAGCAAATACTTCGCTGATTTCCTGAAAATCTTCTCGCTCCAACTCCCGTAAATGGAGTTTCTTTTCGAACGATCCCATTTGTTTCCTTTCCCTCAAAAACAGTAGCTAAACAAAATTCGATTTCTACATCTGCCGCTAATGGTTGAAATACAGGAGGAATAATTGCCGCATTTTCATTCCTCTTTCTAAAGTCCGCAGTCAATCCATCAATTTGAGCTTCTATTTCAAGGTCAGTAAAATTATCGGCAGGAGTATTCCAAACTATATGAACCACCACAGGAATCGTAATAATCTCTCGAAGGGAAACTTGATTTTGATTTTCGGAAATCCATTGTTGAGTAAATAATTCCAACTCTTGCATGCGATGCAAGGTAGCTTCATCCATATTTTTTCCAGAAAAATCAGGTTGGCGAGCACCGCAATATTGGTCTTGTGCTATTGAAAAAATAGGCAAAAGTAGAAATAAAATAATGGAGGGTAAAGATTTTATGTTCATATCTTAATGCAAACGAATAAAACCAGGAATGTGTTCCAAGTTCCAAGTGTAAAGTAAGTTTTTTGTCCGTAAAAATTTCTTTTGGAAAAGTAGGGTAAGTAATTGGTCATTATTAAATAAAATATCTTGCTTGCGTAACTACAGTTTTTAACTAAAATGAATTACCATTTTTTTCCAAAGATGGAAGTTTATAAAAAAGAATGGAATCAATTTATGCCAAGACCATTGGACAAAGTTTGGGAGTTTTTTTCCCGACCTAAAAACCTGAAGGAGGTTACTCAAAAGGATTTGAATTTTGAACTTCTCAGCGACATTCCCAACCAACTCTTAGGTATCAAAATGCGTTAGACTACTAAAATTGAAAGAATTAAATAAGGGAAATATTTCGTTGATGAGCAACGATTTAGGATATGTGCCATGTGGCATCACGAACATCATTTTGAGGAAAAAGATGGAGGAGTTTAGGTGAAAGACCTTTTACATTATACCATTTCTTTTCGGCCGATTGGAAATATGGCGAATCGTAGATAATAAGATTGAGGAGGTTTTTTTTGATCGATTCAAAGCGGAGGAAGAACGGTTTGGTATGTAGAGACAAGGCATGCCTTGTCTCTACACACGTCAACGATATTAACTACATATTCTCCTTCCGACTCGCCACATAGTTCCTCCAACGCGTCATAGCACCTTGGAAATCCTCTGGAATAGGTTCTTCAAAAAACATTTTTTCTCCAGTTCTTGGATGAACGAAACCTAAACTTTTAGCATGTAGAGCATGTCGAGGCATCACCTTAAAAGTGTTGTTGACAAATGCTTTAAACTTGGTAAAAACCGTTCCTTTGACAATTCTATCACCACCATATTTTTTATCATTAAACAAAGGATGACCCAAGTATTTCATGTGAACTCTGATTTGATGCGTTCTTCCCGTTTCCAATTGGCATTCAATCATGGTGACATAATAAAAACGCTCCAACACTTCATAATGAGTGATCGCATGTTTCCCTTCACTTTTATCTGCAAAAACAGTTCGCATCATTCGATGTTGCGGATGTCTTCCGATATGCCCTTCGATCGTATCTTTTTCCTCTTCCACATCACCCCAAACCAAAGCAACATATTTTCGTTCGATCGTGTGATCATAAAATTGCTTGCCCAAATGAGTCATTGCTGCCTCCGTTTTTGCAATCACCAAAAGTCCAGAAGTATCTTTATCAATTCTATGAACTAATCCCGGTCGTTCATTTGTATTTCCTTCTTTGATGGGAAGTTCATTTTTTCCTTTCATGTAAAATGCCAAAGCATTGACCAAAGTCCCCGTCCAATTTCCAATTCCAGGATGAACGACCATCCCAGCTGGTTTGTTGACGACCATCAAATCATCATCTTCGTAAACAATACTTAAGGGAATATCTTCAGGTACCACATTTTCAGAATGACCTCGAGCTTTGTAAAAAAATACGGTCACCAAATCATAAGGTTTGATTTTTTCATTTGGTTTACAATCACCATGATTGATTTTTACCATACCCGACTTGACTGCTTCTTGAATCTTAGTTCGAGAAATACCTTCCATTTTTGACATCAAAAATTTATCAACTCGCATCGGAACTTGATTGCCATCAATCAAAAATTCATGATGCTCGTAATGGCGATCTTCGTCTTCTTTTATTTTTCCTTCTTCCATTCTTGTATATTAGATTTTCTAATAAATAATTTTGAATAAATTTATTTTTGAAAAGCGAAAGTTTGCGCAAATTTAATACTCTTCTTCTTCATAATTATCATTCTCGTCATAATATTCATCATTATTTTGATTTCCAAATCCAATGAGCAATTTTATACCGATCTGAGGAGTCAATAAATCAGTTGCTGAATTCTTGATTTCAAAAACATCTATCGGTTGGACAAAATTAGCATCGTCCTCTTTTCTAACATAATATTCACCAGATACTCCTTTTAAGTAGGAACAACGAACATCAAGAAATAAATGATTTTTGGAAAGCGGAATTTCAAAACCAATTGCTCCTCCCAGGCTCAGTGCAAAATCACTATTTTCAAATTGACTATTTATTTGATCATCTGCCCCATCCGTTTTGTCGGTCAAAATAGTTCGAGTCAATAAACTTTTCACCCCAAACATTCCTTCTACATAAGGCTGAAAGAAAAAATCAACCTCTGGATAAAATCGAATTTGAACGTGACTTAAAACGATACTATTTTTCGTCTTAGTTTCATATTCTTCGAAATCAAAAGTGACTTCCGTGATCGCTTGGAAATCATAATTTTGAAAACTAAAATCAATTCCTCCATAAACAGGTACATCTTTTTTAAATTGCCACATCACATTTCCGCCAAATCCCCAGCCGGTGTAATTGATATTGTCTCCAAATTTTCCTTGTGGTAGACCTAACTGAAAATTGGCACCAAGGAAAAAACTTTTCTTAAAATTGTATTCTTCTTCCACTTCCTCCTCATAATTTTCCTCCTCCACTTCTGCAACTTGTGCAATTGAATAATTAAAAGTGAAGAGAACTAGAATTAAAAAAATATTTTTTTTCCTCATGTTGAGATTTGAATTATTTTAAAAGTTACTTTTAGGGGAAAGTTTTGTTTGACAAATTTACAATCATTTAATTTAAGAAAAAATGAAAAAAGATTTACAATTTGGTTCCCTTTGTGTTCACGATTTTACAAAAAAAATAAATAACCAACCTCATCAATTACCAATTTATGCTTCGTCATCTTTTGCTTTCGAAAATTTAGCACAAGGCATGGATATTTTTTCTGGAAAACAAGCAGGACATCTTTATTCTCGTTACGGAAATCCAACCATCGATACTGTCGCAGACAAAATTGCTAATTTAGAAACTTTTGGTTTAGAGATGGAAGCGAAGTGTTTTTTATTTAGTTCAGGCATGGCTGCCATTTCCTCTTTGCTGATGGCAAGTGTAAAATCAGGCGATCAAGTTCTCACTCAAAATAATCTTTACGGAGGCACCACTTATTTTTTCCAACAAATATTAGAACCACTTGGCGTGGAAACTATCTTCGCTGATTTTTCTAATTTAGAAAATGTAAAAGCATTGTTGGAGAAAAATAAAAAGGTGAAAATGATTTATCTCGAATCGCCTTCCAATCCAACTTTGGCTTGCGTGGATTTGGAGAAAATTGCAGCACTCGCTCAATCTTTCGGAGTGAAAACTGCGATTGATAATACTTTTTCTACACCATATTTACAACAACCTTTTCGCTTTGGAATTGACTTCGTGGTTCATTCCACGACTAAATTTTTGAATGGACATGGCAATTCAATTTCGGGAGCGGTGATTGGAAAAGATGTTGATTTTATGTTGGAAAAAGTGTGGAAGGTTATGAAATTAGTCGGCACCAATTCTAATGCCTTCGATGCGTGGATGCTTAATAATGGAATGAAAACTTTAGAGTTACGCATGGATCGACATTGTGCAAATGCAGATGCGCTTGCTCATTTTTTACAAAAAAATAAAAACGTCGCGCACGTTAATTATCCATCTTTAGCATCTCATCCTGATTATGAATTAGCCAAAAAGCAAATGCGAGCTTCAGGTGGAATGCTAAGTTTTGAACTTATCGGAGGTTTTGATTCGGCAGTAAAATTTATGGAAAAATTGGAATTTTGCACCATTGCTCCGACGCTTGGTGATGTGGATACTTTGATTGTTCATCCTGCGTCAATGTCGCACATGGATATTTCAAAAGAGGAAAGAGAAGCTATTGGAATTACAGATGGATTGATTCGAGTGTCGGTTGGGATTGAGAATGTGGAGGATATATTGGAAGATATGGGAAATGCAATTTGAAAGCAATCTCCCATGACACGGCTCAAAGCCGTGTCACGGATATTTTGAAAAAAAACTTCCTAAATCAATTTTCTTAAATAATTCGAAGGAGGAAATTAAGTAAGTTAACATTGTACTAATGAATCTTAACATTGAAATAAATGATTTTATTAAAAATTTTACAGGAGAGAACCTTGAAAGTTTTGACGTTGATATCTTCAAAGACCTTAGAATTTCAGGCGATGATTTTCATGAAATGATATTTGAATTTTCCAAAAAATATAAAGTGAACATGGAGGATTATTTGTGGTACTTTCATGCGGATGAAGAGGGAATAATGAACCTTGGTGCCTTTTTTTTTAAATCACCTTATTTAAGAGTTGATAGAATACCAATAACTCCAAATATGTTACTCCAATTTGCTAGATCAAAAAAGTGGTTAATTAATTATCCTATCCGCAAGATTCCAGAAACGAGATATGATTTGATTTTTAATCAGGTAATAATTATCGGTTTTATTGTAGGATTATTAATCTTTTATTTTGTTGATCTTTGAAAAGAAAATTAGGAAAGTCCTTTCGTGGTTTTCAAAATAATTGATTCGTGTAAAAAAAAACAACTAATTCAACGATAGATTTTATGAATATAACCTTCAATTTTTTTCTTATTCCTTTTGTAAACCTAATTAGAGTAATTGATAGCGCAAGAGTTTTTTTATACGTAGAAATATTTGTGGGATTTTTAACTTGGGCATTTATAATATTTTTCATGAAAAATATTTCGATTGACTTAGTTCCAAGTAGTTCATTCTGTCTTTTCTTTTTTTGTACTTTCTTTTCATGGTTTTTCTTTTCAGGGGCGAAACCAAATGACCGAATGAGTCTTTCAGAAATAAAAGAAGAGATCGGCTATAGTCAGTTTAAGTTTTTTAGAAATACCTTTTTAATAGTCGCCACAACTATTTTTTTGTCTATCAATCGTTTTGTTAAAAAGTACAAAAACGCCATCCTATAAATATTCCAAAATTATTTCATATATACCTTTTTACCTAAGCTTGCATTCTATCAAAAAAGTACCTTTATTTGCATCTTCCTAACCAATCAATTTAAATGTCGTGGTGAAAACTCCTTCACCTAAAACATTAGTAGAACCTACTCGTTAATACTTTTTCATTTCAAATAACCTTTATTTTAAAATTATGAAGAAAGAAACAATTGCTATCCACGCTGGATACGAAACAGAGCCAACCACCAAGTCAGTAGCTGTTCCAATTTATCAAACAGTAGCTTTCGAATTTGACAATGCACAACATGGTGCTGATCTTTTTAACCTTGCCGTTCCTGGAAATATTTATAGTCGGATTATGAATCCAACTGTCGATGTTTTGGAAAAAAGAATTGCAGCACTCGAAGGAGGCGTGGCAGCTTTGTGTGTGAGTGCGGGAAGTGCAGCGATCAATTATTCGATTTTGAATATTGCAGAAGCAGGTGATAACATCATTTCGACTCCTCAATTATATGGCGGAAGTTATACGCTGTTTGCACATATGTTGCCCAAGCAAGGCATCACCGTAAAATTTGCGGAGACTTCTGATCCAAAAGATATTGCAAAATTAATTGATGAAAATACGAAAGCAGTTTTCTGTGAAACTATCGGAAATCCTGCTGGAAATATTATTGACATCGAAGCATTCGCAAAAGTGGCTCATGCGAAAGGAGTGCCTTTGATTGTGGATAATACAGTTGCAAGTCCAGCATTGATCAATCCAATTGAGTACGGAGCAGATATTGTCGTGCACTCTTTGACAAAATATATTGGAGGTCATGGAACAACCCTCGGAGGAGTAATTGTTGATTCTGGAAAATTTGATTGGGTGAAATATAAAGATCGTTTCCCAATGTTGAACACACCTGAACCATCTTATCATGGAGTAGTTTATACGGAAGCATTTGGAGCAGCAGCATATATCGGTCGTGCTCGTACCGTTGCTTTGCGAAATACTGGTTCTGCCTTGAGTGCGATGGCTGCTTGGCAAATTATGCAAGGTTTAGAAACATTGTCACTTCGCATGGAAAGACATTGTGATAATGCAATGGCAGTTGCCAAGTATTTGGAAAATCACAAGTCAGTTTCTTGGGTTCAATATGGTGGATTGAAAAGTAGTAAATACCACAAGTTGGCCAAGAAATATACCAATGGAAAACCATCTTCTTTACTCACCTTTGGAATTAAAGGTGGATTTAAGAAAGCGGAAAAATTCTACGACGCTTTAGGTTTATTTAAGCGATTGGTCAACATCGGAGATGCAAAATCTTTAGCTTGTCATCCTGCTTCCACCACTCATCGACAGATGACGGTGAAAGAACAAGCAACAGCAGGAGTTACTCAAGATTTACTTCGATTGTGTATTGGTATTGAGCATATCGATGATATTATTGCGGATCTGGAGCAAGCATTCAAAGTAGCAAATAGTAGAAAGAAATAATTTCTTTTTGCAATTTGAGTACTTATAAAAAAAGAGTCATCTTAAACTAAATAGTTTAAGGTGACTTTTTTTATTACAGCCCCGTGGTACTAGGGCAATCGTAAGAAAGCCATATTTGTTTATTTGTTTATTTGTTTAAATTGTTTAACAGGGGAGTTCCTGAAAGAACAGGATAAACAAATTACCAGCACTAAATCTTTTATGCGATTGCCCTGCCCGTGGTACGCCTCAACTCCGTAGTACGGATATGCTGAAAAACCACTCTTCCCAAAATAGCCATCATCATTTAATTTTAAAGATGATTTTTTAAGTTTATTTTACATTTTATTTGTGGAGATGTATGACACGGCTTTGAGCCGTGCCACACGGAGAAAGTTTTTTATTTTAAGTCAGGCAACCTTTTTACTCAAACCATTACATACCTATATATAGCAACCAAAATAAATGCAAATCGACAACGATCTAATCAAAAATATCCTTCATGGAAAAAAGTCAGCTGAGCGGACTTTATATGAAAGACATCGACAAAGGTGGTTTCGGTTGGCATTACGATATGGAAAAAATAGGGTAGAAGCGCAAGATGTTTTCCAAGAAGGCTTGATCAATATCTTCAAAGATTTACATCAATTCGATTCCGAACGGGGAGAATTTATTCATTGGTCGAATCGAGTTTTGGTAAATTCAGCTTTGCGTTTTTTGAAAAAAAATCAATGGCAAAATACTTTTACAGATTTAAAAGTTGCTGAAAATGAGCAGGAGATTTCGGAAAGTATCTTGGATGAAATGGCCGCCAAAGAATTGGTGCAGATCATTCAACAGTTGCCTTTAGGATATCGAATCGTTTTTAATATGTATGTGATCGAAGGATTTTCGCACAAAGAAATTGCAGGAGAATTAGAGATTACAATTGGCACTTCCAAGTCGCAATTATCTAAAGCTAAAAAAGCATTGCGCAATATTTTGGAAGATTTTTTTCTAAAGGAAAAAGAATAAAATAGCATGGCTGATCAGAAAAATAAATTAGAAGATTTTTTTAAAAACCGAATCAATGATTTTGACGAGTCGAATGATGGTTGGGATTTGCCAGACGAAAGTGCTTGGGGAAATGCGCAAACTCATTTTCCAAATCATCCTCAAAAGAAAACTTGGAATTGGAGGTTAGGAGTAGTGATTTTATTAGCTTTTTTCTTGCTCTCAGCAGGTACTTATATTTATTTTTTGAAAAAGGATTTGACAAAAAAAATAAACGAATTAGAATTAGCTCAAATTGAAATAGAGAAAAAAAACAATCTGTCTGCCGACCAGGCGGGTACAATTACAAGTTTTGAAAATCAAATAGAAGCAACAGCAAAGAATTTAATTAGCGAGAAAAATAATTCTAAAAATGCGATTTCGTCTTTAATTCAGCAAGAACAAAATTCAATACAAACTATTTTTAGCCAAAAGAAAGCAATTCAAATCTTGCAAAATGAAAATCAAAAATTGAGGGAGGAAATCATTTCAGTTCCAGCTAATTTCGTTGCAAAAAGTGAATCTAATATTCCTTCAAATGAAAATTCTGTTTCAAATCTTTCAACAACAAATTCAAAAGAGATTTTGGAAAATGTAATCCCAATTGCTTTTGCTGATATGGGAATTAAAAATGATTTTCCAATCCAACAACTGGATTTAGAAAGTGAGTTTAAGGTCATTTTTCCAAAACCAAAAAAGAAAAGCGGGAAGTTTGAAATTGGATTAAGTTATAGTTCAATGAATTTCGAAATCCCATTAGCTTATGATTTCGAAAAATTAGAGAAGGAAGATTTTGGGAAAGAAGATTGGTCGGTTCCTGTGATATGTACTGGTGGGGAAATTCATTTAGCGTATAAAGTTCGACCAAATTTATGGATTACCACAGGCCTACGAAGAACAAATGGCGGATTTGAAAACAACTTTTCAGATAAATTAATTTACGATAAATCTGGAGAGTACTTCGACGATGAAGGAAAAACCATTAATGAATTTGAGATAAATACTCAGTCAGGATTCGGAGATGCGGGGAGTGCGATTAATTTTGAAATTCCTACAGGAACAAATATTGAAAATGGAGACTTTGTAGAGACCGAGTGGAATTATGCTCAACAATATAAGTTTACGCAGATTCCAATTGGAGTAAATTATTTTGTGGGAAAAAATAAGTTGAAATGGTTTTTGAAAGGAGGCATTGGTTGGAATAGAATTTCTTTTGGGGAATATTCTGTCGAAGCACAATTGAGTTATGATAATGAAATTTTGCCAATTAAGAATAATGAAAAAAAGGAATTTGAAGTTAGTTCGCAGTTTCTAAATGGATTTGCTGGTGCTGGGCTAAATTATCAATTAACTAATAATTGGAATGCAAGAACCTCATTTACTTTGGAAAAAAACTTTATTCAAAAGAATGATTTTTTAAATTCGAACGCCTTGAGTAAAGTATTTGAAGTTGGAATAAATTATAGATTTTAAAAATAAAAAAGATTACAAGGCAACCTTTTTCCAATAACAAATACATATAAGAGTACCAGACATCATTAACTAAAAATATATTTTTATACATTTATAATAACATTTTAAAATATTTAAACAATGAAAAAAACATTTTTATTTTTTACGCTTCTAACGTTAATTGCTTTTTCTTCTTGCGATAATGCAGGGAAGGATTTTGACAAAGATTTCGATAAAGATAAGTGGGATAAAGACTATGACAAGGATAAAGAAGCTTGCATCGAATTAGTGTATCCAATTTCTTACACCATGCCTGATGGGGTTATCATTTCAGGTGACGAAGAAGCAATTGAAACAGAAATGAAAGCTTGGTATTTAGCGAATCCAATTTCAGAAGAAAAGCCAATTTTGAGTTATCCTGTTGAGTATATTATTTTATTGACAGATGAAACGAAAACAGCAGAGAACGAAGATGAATTACTTTTTGCAAAAAAAGATTGTTATGAAATAGAGGAAATGGAAAGTTGTAGTTGGGATGAGGCAACGGAAGCAAGTGGAACTTCCTTTGAAAAATTTGTCATCAAAGAATTACAATATAATGCAGATTGCGATTGTGTCTATGAAGGATATGAGAAGTTTGTTGAGAATGGAAAGACCAAATTTTTGATCATTTACGGATCTGATGATTGTGTTGGATATGGTTATAAAGTGACTTGCGAAAACGGAGATTGTGAAGATGGAGATAAATGTAAATTTTTGCAAGACTGCGAAGAGTATTAAAATAACAATATAATTACATTTTGAAAAAAGAGTCATTTACAAAAAAGTAAATGGCTCTTTTTTTTGAACTGAAGTCAAAAAAAATCCGCAACACGGTTTTAATCATGCTACGAAAATATATTGTTATAATTTTTTTTATCAATAATTATTAGAGTCTAATCTCCACCCAATTCTTACTCCTACAAAAAGTTGAGTAACATTATTTTTATTAAATTCATCTGAAATCGGTGAACCATTTGTTTTGAAATTAGTATTTAATCCATCCCATTTTACTCCAAAATATTGATGGATTTTCACCATAGGTGTGATCGTCAATAAGTTACTCAAACCAAAATCTACTCCAATCCCCAGTCCAATAGAAGGAACAATATCGGTTGCTGTTTTGGTCTCTTCGGAATTTTTAAAAGAATTAAAAACATAATCTACTCCAGGAGCAACTTGGATAAAAAATCCTTTTTTCGCATCAGGGCCTTGCTTACCAAAAGTAGGGCAATTGCAATCTCCTTTAAAATCAAAAATATAGAAATTAGTATTAAAATGGAATCCTATAAAATTAGAATTGATTTGTTCTTTCACCCCTGTTCCATCTTCAATTTGCCAAACTCTTTTGAAGGCCGAATAACTCAGTTCAGGCATAAATTCCACGCGATGATTTTTCAAGCGAAACCAATAATCAATTCCCACTTGAATACCATGTGCCAAAGGAACGGGATTATAACCAACTGGAAAATTAGCTTGGTTGGTTTCAATAATTGCTTCCCAATTTGAAGCATTGATCGGTTTATAACCTGCGGAAAATCCGAATTGTGCAGAGGCGATTTGTAAGGAAAAAAGGAAAGCAATAAATAGAGATAATTTTTTCATAAAATGATTAGTCTTTTAGAAGGTTTCAATTTATAAGTAGTGCGGACTGCTTATGTAGTGTTTTAAGGGTGAAATTAGTTACAAAAGATTAAAACATAACTCTTAGCAACAAAGGTCAAACCAAACAAATTTTAAACGTGTAATCAAAAGTAAAATTATCCTTTTTCGAATATTAACGGATGAAATCAAAATCAAAAAAAAACGTAACTATTCAGCAAACCTCATCCTCAGTCCTTCTCCTTCTCTCAAAAGGAGAAGGACTGAGGATGAGGTTTGCTGAATAGTTACAAAAAAACGCTGTTTATTTTTTGACTACCTGTTTAGCTTTGCGAAATCCGCAAAGCTAAACAGGTAATCCAAATTATGATAGCGGTTTTCTCAACAGAAGGTTTTTGATTTTAATTGACCTTTTGATTTTGATTGAATTTATGATTAACTCTCTTATCTTTGCAAAAAATTTACAAAATTGAAGACAAAGACATTAAAACAGGATAAGGTAAATGTGATCACTTTGGGATGCTCCAAAAATTTGGTAGACTCTGAAGACCTGATCACTCAACTCAAAGGAAATGACTTTGAGGTGGCACATGATAGCAATGATGAAGATGCCAATATTGTCATTATTAATACGTGTGGATTTATTGATTTGGCGAAAGAAGAATCAGTTAATACGATTCTTCAATATGCTGATGTTAAGACTAAAGGAGGAATTGATAAGTTGTATGTAACAGGCTGTTTGTCAGAACGTTATAAGCAAAGTTTGGAAAAAGATATTCCAGAAGTTGATGCTTATTTCGGGACGTTGGAATTACCCGGTTTGTTGGCGAAATTGAATGCAGATTACAAGCATGAATTGATCGGTGACCGAGTAACGACGACTCCACAGCACTTCGCCTATTTGAAGATTTCGGAAGGCTGTAATCGGACTTGTTCTTTCTGCGCGATTCCATTGATGCGTGGAAAACACATTTCTCAGCCCATCGAACTGCTCGTCAAACAAGCTAAAAATTTAGCTCGCATGGGCGTCAAAGAATTGATGCTGATCGCTCAAGAGTTGACTTATTATGGCCTCGACCTTTATAAAGAAAGAGCTTTGCCAAAATTGCTTCACGCTTTGGCGGATGTGGAAGGCATCGAGTGGATTCGATTACATTATGCTTACCCAAGTAAATTTCCAAAAGAGATTTTTGATGCGATGGCGGAGCGAAAAGAAATTTGTAACTACCTCGATATTCCATTGCAACATGCTAATGATGATGTGCTCAAAAGAATGCGTCGACAAATCACCCAAGCGGAAACTCGTGAGTTGATTGATTATGCTCGGAAACGAGTTCCTGGAATTGCGATTCGAACTACGCTGTTGGTTGGTCACCCAGGCGAAACGGAGGAAGAATTTCAAGATCTTTGTGAATTTGTCGAAGACATGAAATTTGAAAGAGTTGGGGTTTTTCAATATTCACATGAGGAAAGTACGATTGCTCACGACTACGAAGATGATGTTCCTGCGGAGGTGAAATCTGAGCGAGCGAGTGCAATTATGGAAATTCAACAAGATATTTCGTTTGACAAAAATTCTGAAAAAATTGGGCAAACGATGCGAGTTCTTTTTGATCGAAAAGAAGGAGAGTATTTTGTCGGTCGAACGGAATTTGATTCGCCGGAAGTGGATAATGAAGTGTTGGTAAATGCGAAAGATAATTATGTGCGAATTGGAGACTTTGCGAATGTGAAAATTACGAAGGCGGAGGAATATGATTTGTTTGGGGATGTAGTTTAGGAGTTAATACAGGAATCCAATACTTAATTTAATCAATCAAAAAAGACCTTTCAAGACGTAAGTTTTGGAAGGTCTTTTTTGTTACAAATGTATTCTATGTAATTTCAATAAAATATCTAAAATCTAAATAAGAAAAGAAAGTCAAAATTATCACCCAATATTTCCATTTAGTTTTTTCAAACTGATCGTTAGAAATATTCTTTTTGATTTGAAATCCGAAAATTAAAATCGGTAATATGAATGGAAAATGATTGACTAAGAGCAAACTCATTATTTCTTCAATCCGTTGAGATCCAGAAGCACTTTCTCCATGAATCAACCATAAAATAATAGAAGAAGTAACGTAGCTTAAGAAAAAACTTAAAAAGTTAAAAAGTTAAGAAAAGTAAATCCAATGATCTTTAATAAAAAGTATTTGGGTTTTTCCTTTTTAGAAAAATAATTATCATTTAAGATGTAGGAATCTGTTTTGTTATTTTTCATGCTTTACTTTTTATCAGTCAAAACAGAAATTTGAAATTGCAAAAACAATATATGAAATAAATATAAATCCCAAAAAGCTCAAAATACAAACCCATATTTTCCAACTGGTATCAAGCAAGTCTTCGTGTTTTATTTGCCTATAAAATTCATAAAGGAAAGGAGTAGAAGCTAAAAATAAAATGGAAAATATTTCTAGGTTTCGGTTCGAGCCATATATTGAAAATAATATAGGAAGTAAAATAGTAGAAAATAAAATGGTTGAAAAAGTAAATAGAAGAGAATTCCAAAGGGCATATCCAATGACTTTAAAGAAATAGAATTTAGGAGGAGATGATTCTTTTGGTTCTTTTGCCTCTTCTGGAAAATAATTATCATCTAAGATGTCGGAGTCTATTTTATTATTTTTCATGCTTTATTTTTATAAATCAAAACCTAAGTTAAAAATTAGAAACTTCAAATGCACCATATGTAAAAAGCATAATTACCAAGAAAGTCAAAAAACTAACCCAAATTTGCCAATTGGAATTCAGTAAATTTTCGTTTTTGATTTGATAATAAAGTAAAAATAGAAAAGGCATATAAGATAAAAGCATCATTGGCCAAATAATGAAATTCAACGAAATAGAACTAAGAGAAAGGTGGAATAAGATAGACTACAATAAGTAGGAGAAAAATAGAGAAGATATAAAAGACAGCATTTAAAATAGTGAATTGAATAATTTTCAAAAAATTATGAACGCTATGATTAAACTCAATGGAGTTCTTTTCCTTTTCTAGGGAATAATTATCATCTAAAATATCAGAGTCTGTTTTGTTATTTCTCATGCTTTTCTTTTTTCTAAAAAAATAGAATTTATAAGATAGAATATCCAACACCCAACAAGGAATATTCAATGTCTAACTTTTTTCAAATAGCATCGGTTGGATATTGGAAATTCCTTGTTCAATATTGGACATTCATAAAATCACCTTTCCTCCATCGCGACCATCGGCTTCTTCTCCGCTAGATATTGTTCCGTTTTCGCCTTCTCTACTTTCTCCAAAAATTTATCAGATTCATGTTTATCTCTCACGACTTTCGCGACGGTGAAGCAAGAGGAAACAGAAAAAACATAAGACATAATTAAAAATCCTTTCATCGCAATCGAGGCTTCCAAATAATATAATCCAGCAGCCATTCCGATAGAAGCTAGTGCAAAGGTGACCCAAGCCATATTGTAAAAAGCCTTGGTGTTGTGGTTTTCATAAATGTAATTATTCATGATTAATTGATTTTTGAAAAGTCATTTTGAAAAGGACTTCAGGTTAAAAAAAATCTTTAGTAGATAAAGAATCTCTTATAAAACTTTTCAAAAATGAGTTTTTGGATCGGAAACAAAATGGTTTTATAGATTAAAATCCACTTAGATTGGATAAAAAGGCGAATTTTCGCTGTTTTATATTTTGAAGAAATTGTGGATAAAGAGATGGAGATCGTTTACATTTAGATACTTTTACAATCTTAAAAATCAATTTACTTCTATTGTAACTCATTGATAATCAAGGAGTTTTGAAGTTTGTTTTAAAGGAAAGGTTGGTTGGCAAATCCTGTGGAGTGGTCGACTTTAAGCGGTAAATTTGAGTTACCTCTTAAATTTTTTCTAATGAAATTTTAATAATTTAGGAGGTTACCGTAAGTAACCGCCTAAAATCGGAACGCTAAACCCGTCTGCTCCGCTTGTCGGGCAGGTCTCTCAAATCACAGTAATTATCAAAGAATTAAAAAAATTTATAGCATGACATTTTCCCAAAAATATTTAATCCTTTTTTTGGTTCTATTCTTGATGGGCTGCAATTCCTCCGATGAGACTAAAAAGAAAATTCCTAAAAAAGATTTAACTGAAAATTTTCCCAACCAATTAACCTCTCAAGAAGTAGCAGGAGGCTGGGAATTACTTTTTGATGGAAAAAAAATAGGACATTGGCGTAGCTATAATTCTGATACACTTCCAAATCAAGGATGGTATATTGATGTCGAAAAAAACTTAGTCGTCGAAAAAGGCGGCGGCGATTTAGTCACGAAAAGGAAATTTGAAAGCTTTGATTTAAAACTTGATGTTCAACTTTCTGCCCTTGCTAACAGCGGAATTTTTTATCGAATATTGGAAAAAAATGACACCGCTATTTGGTGCAATGCCATCGAGTATCAATTATTAGGCCCTAAAGTTTTAGAAAAATCAAAAGACCTTCCGCTCAAAAAACATGCAACTGGTGATGTGTACGATTTGATTTCCGCTGACTCCGAAAGTAAAGTTTCTATCGGCAAATGGAATCAAGCTCGGATTATTGTTTTAAATAATTACGTCGAACATTGGCTCAATGGTCAACTAATTTTAGAATATAAATTAGATACCGATGATTGGAACAACCTAGTTTCAAAAAGTAAATTTCGCAATTATCCTAATTTCTCAAAAACCACTTCGGGAAATATCGGCTTGCAAGAACATGGCAGCGTGGTCAAGTTTCGAAATCTGAAAATTAAGGAACTGTAGCAGTTTTCAGTAAGCAGTTGCTAACTGCCAACTGCAACTGCCAACGGCTTACTGAAAACTGCCTACTGGAAAACTGAAATCTGTCTACCGAATTCTTGCAAATAAAATCCTAAGTGTTATATTTACCCTATCAATTTTTTCCTAAAAAAATCCTATAAAAAATGAAGCGAAAAATCAGAATGGGAATGGTCGGCGGCGGTCGAGGAGCATTCATCGGAGCAGTTCATAGAATGGCTGCTGCGATTGATGGCGAAATCGAATTAGTCTGCGGAGCATTCAGTAGTAGTGCTAAAAAATCTAAATTATCAGGTGAAGATTTATATTTACCTAGTGATCGAGTGTATGGTAGTTACGAAGAAATGATTAAGACAGAAGCGCAACTTCCGCTCGGGGAACGCATGGATTTTATCAGCATCGTTACGCCCAACCATATGCATTTTGGTCCAGCAAAAATGGCTTTGGATAATGGGTTTCACGTAGTGTGTGATAAACCACTTGCCTTCAATATGAAGGAAGCGAAAGCCTTGCAAAAGTTAGTTGAAAAAACAGGACTTATCTTCGCACTTACCCATAATTACACCGGCTACCCGATGGTCAAACAAGCCAAGGCGATGATTGCCAAAAATAAAATTGGTAAGGTCAGAAAAGTTGTAGTGGAATATCCGCAAGGATGGTTGTCTACTTTCGTGGAGGGAACAGATTCGAAGCAAGCTGCTTGGAGAACTGATCCAAAACGCTCTGGAATTGCTGGAGCAATGGGTGACATTGGAACGCATGCGGAAAACTTAGCGGAGTATATTACCGGGTTGAAAATAAAAAAAATGTGTGCAGATTTATCCATTTTAGTGGATGGAAGACAATTGGACGATGACGGGAATGTATTGTTAGAGTTTGATAATGGCGCAAAAGGAATTTTGTCAGCCAGTCAAATTGCGGCAGGGGAGGAGAATAATTTGCGCATTAGAATTTATGGAGAAAAAGCAGGTTTGGATTGGCGGCAAATGGAGCCTAATACTTTGGTTGTCAGATGGTTAGATAAGTCAACTGAAATTATGCGAACTGGAGTTGGTAACCTTTCCCCCGAAGCGCAAGCACATACCCGACTTCCGGGCGGACATCCAGAAGGTTACCTCGAAGCCTTCGCGAATATCTATCGGAATTTTGCGAAATGTGTGCAAGCACGGTTACAAAATAAAAAACCTAACAAGGTGTATACGGATTTCCCAACGGTAGCCGACGGAGTGCGAGGAATGCAATTTATCGAAAAAGTGGTGGCTTCGAGTAAGAGTAAATTGAAGTGGACAAAAATGTAAAATGCGTATTGGGATTTTGGGAATAGAGTATTGAGAACGAGGAGAATCTTAATTTTTAAACTAAGAAATAATTTTAAAAATAAATAAAAAACTATTGATTTTAGAATGTAAGTGTATTGTTATAGAATTGTCAATCTCAATACTCATTTCCCTAAATCTCAATACTAAAATAATATCATGAAAATGAAAACCATAAAAGGGCCAGCAATATTTTTAGCACAATTTGTAGGAGACCAGGCTCCATTTAATACATTAGAAAATATATGCAAATGGGCAGCAAATTTAGGGTACAAAGGAATTCAAATTCCAACTTGGGCAGCGCAATTAATTGATCTGAAAAAAGCTGCGACCAGCAAAACCTATTGTTCTGAATTGAAAGGAATGGTAGAATCGCATGGTTTAAAAATTACAGAACTCTCCACTCATTTGCAAGGACAATTAGTTGCGGTAAATCCTGCTTACGATTTAATGTTTGATGGATTTGCACCGAAGGAAGTGCAAGGCAATCCGAAGGCTCGACAAAAGTGGGCGGTGCAACAATTGAAGTATGCAGCCAAGGCAAGTAAAAATTTAGGACTCAATGCTCACGCAACTTTTTCAGGTTCGTTGATTTGGCACACGATGTATCCTTGGCCGCAACGACCAGCAGGTTTGGTGGAAGAAGCTTTCAAGGAGTTGGCGAAAAGATGGACACCCATCTTGAACGAATTTGATAAAAATGGAATTGATCTTTGCTACGAAATTCATCCAGGAGAAGACTTGCATGATGGCTTGACTTTTGAACGATTTTTGGAAGCTACGGATAATCATAACCGTTGTCATATCTTATATGATCCGAGTCATTTTGTTTTGCAACAAATGGATTATTTGAAATTCATCGATTATTATCAGGAGCGAATCAAAATGTTCCATGTCAAAGATGCAGAGTTTAATCCAAGTGGAAAAGCTGGAGTATACGGAGGATATGCAGACTGGAAAGAACGACCAGGAAGGTTCCGATCTTTGGGAGATGGACAGATAGACTTTAAAAGTATTTTTACCAAATTATCTCAATACGGATTTGATGGTTGGGCGGTAATGGAATGGGAATGTTGCATCAAGTCGCCTGAGCAAGGTGCGAGGGAAGGAGCACCATATATTCAAAAACATATCATCGAGGTGACGGAAAAAGCTTTTGATGATTTTGCTGGAGGAGGAATTGATCAGGCGATGATTAAGAAAATAATTGGGATGTAAAACCCCAGCTCCTATACAGGCATTTCCTTATGGAAAGGGGGAGCAACTTCTTGAAGCCTTTTGGCTTTTAAGAGGTTTTTATGTTTGTAGACTATGTTGTGATGAATATTTTATTTCGAAAAATAAACTTATGTATGAAGGTATTTTTAAAACCACAAAAGCATTTTATAAAAATCACGATTCTTTTGTGGTTTCTTTTTTTTAGTCAAATGGGGATTGGTCAAAATTTGACGCAGACGATTCGAGGGTATGTCTATGATAGTTATACTCATAATCCATTGGACGGAGCATCAGTTGCGATTGTTGATTCTGAAATTGGAACGACGACTGATATCAATGGAAGTTATCGTTTGGAAAATGTTTCGGTAGGAAGGTACAGTTTGCAAGTTAGTTTTATTGGGTATGAAACTTTGACAATTTCTGAGACTTTATTGGAATCGGGGAAGGAGTTAGTTTTAGATATTTCATTAAAAGAATCAAGTTCTTCACTCAAAGAAGTGGTGGTGAAAAGTACTGCTCCAAATTCAAGAAATAAGATTCAACCGTCAGCAGAAATTTTAACGATTGAAGAAACGCTTCGGCTACCTGCCACTTTTTATGATCCTGCTCGATTAGCATTTTCCTATGCAGGAGTGGCAACGAATAATGACCAAGCGAATCACATGATCATTCGCGGGAACTCTCCCAATAATATGAGTTGGCGATTGGAAGGTGTCGAAATTGTCAATCCAAATCACACCAGTAATGCAGGAACCGCAAGTGATCGCCCCAGTCAAAATGGAGGTGGAGTTAATATGTTGAGTGCACAACTTTTGGGAAATAGTACATTTATGCGAGGTGCATTTCCTGCTCAATATGGCAATGCTTTGTCAGGAGTTATGGATATGAATTTTAGGAAAGGAAACAATGAAACTCACGAATTTACTGGACAGATTGGTGTAATTGGAATTGATTTAGCTGCGGAAGGACCTTTGTCCAAAAATAATAAAGCATCCTACTTGATCAATTATCGGTACGCTACTTTAGGATTGTTGGGAGCAGCAGGAGTTGACTTGGGAGACGAGGCAATCAATTATCAGGATTTGGCTTTTACCACTCTTTTTCCTTTGAAAAAAGGAGGCGAGATAAAATTATTTGGATTATTTGGAAGTAGTTCAAATGTGTTTGAAGCAAAACTCGATTCGTTAATAGAGGTGGAAAAGGATTTTAAAAATATTGATTATAGTTCAAATGTAAGTTTGATCGGAGGAACATATTCTCAATCATTTTCCAGAAGATTACGTTGGGAAAATGTAATCGTATATTCCAAAAGAGATGATGATTATACGTCACAATTATTCAATGCTCCAGTTGATGATTTTTTGATTTTTGATAAAATAACTCAAACCAAGACTTCCGTAAATACATTGTTAGAAATTAAAGTGGATAGTCACAATAAATTGATTGGAGGTTTGAATTATACTTTTTTAGAAAGAGGAACAGGTTTACAAAGTTCTTTGATTCGGCCTTATGGAGAATGGAATGTTAATTTGTCGCCGGTTGAATTTCAACTTGGAATAAGCTATAATTATTTTAGTTCAAATAAAACGAGCAGTATTGATCCTCGATTTTTACTACGATATAAGTTAGACAACAAGCAGTCCATTTTCTTTTCTTATGCAAGACAAAGTAAAATCCAAGAATGGGAAATATATTTTCCTCGAACAATAACTTCAGGCTTTGGAAATAAGAATTTAGATTTTATAAAATCTGATCAAATTACTTTGTCTTACCAAAATCAAATAAATAGTAAGCTGCTATTCAAAGGGGAAGCGTATATCCAGTTTTTAAAAGATGTACCGATTTCAATAAATCCAGTAAATTCCTTTTCAGTACTTAATTATTTTAATGAACAAATTTCTACTTCTTTAGCAAACGAAGGCACCGGAAAAAATTACGGCATCGAACTCACCGCACAAAAATATTTTTCCAAAAATACATTTTGGTTAGCCAATGTAAGTTTGTATGAGTCAAAATATAAAGGCTCTGATGACATTGAAAGAGACACTCGTTTCAATGGGAATTACATCGTCAATGCCACTTATGGAAAAGAATTTACTTACAGCAAAAAAGGGAAAGATTATATTTTAGGCATAAATTTAAGAATGAATTTAACCGGAGGTTTGCGAGAAACGCCAATCGACGAAGTTGCTTCTAAGGCAGCAGTAACAACTGTTTTTAATGAGACGGAAGCATTTTCTCTAAAACAAAAAGATGTTTTTAAAACTGATTTAAGAATATATTGGAAAAGAAATAAAAAGAAATTCAATAGTACCCTAGCCCTCGATATTCAGAATGTTACGAATAGTAAAAATGAATCTTTTAAATATTACGATACATTTTTAGAGGAGGTTGTTCAGAATTATCAACTAGGATTAATTCCTATTTTGAGTTATCGAATTGAGTTTTAGAAAACTTAACTTATTTTAAAAAATCAAAATAATGAAAGTAATCAATATCATTCTCACCCTACTTTTTATCCTCTTTGCCGCTGTTCAATTGAACGATCCTGATCCATGGCTTTGGGTGGCGATCTATGGATTAGTGGCTGGTGTTTCTGGATTTGCCATTTTTCAAAAATATAATAAAGGAGTCGTGTATTTGGGAATTGCCATTTGTATAATTGGACTTGCAATTTTATTTCCAGAATTAATTAATTGGATGAATATGGGTACCCCAAATATTGTAGAGACGATGAAAGTAGAACGAAGTTATATTGAATTTGTCCGAGAGTTTTTTGGGCTAGCAATTTCGTTAGTTACTTTACTTTTTCATTTTTATCAAATCCGAAAAAAAACGTAGTCACCAATCTTAGTCGGCTGAAAAAATAATAATAAAATTCTCTCGACCAATTTTAGTCGGCGGTAACAAAATAAATACCTATGTCAACAGAAATAAATATACTTGTAAATACATTGTTACAAAAAATGACCATCGAAGAGAAAGTTGGTCAAATGACTCAAGTTACCCTCGATATGGTTTTGAAGGGAAATGTTTACGAGCCAGAAAAACCATTTGCTTTTGATGAAAGTAAACTTGTAGATGTATTGTTAGGGAATCATGTTGGTTCGATTTTAAATGTGCCGACCAGCGAAGCTTTGACTCGCCAACAATGGCATTATGTGGTTGCTACCATTCAAGAAAAAGTGATGAACGATTCGCGTTTGGGTATTCCAGTTTTGTATGGAATTGATTCGATACATGGAGCAAGCTATACACAAGGCGCCACTTTTTTTCCACATCAAATTGGATTGGCAGCCACGTGGAATCCTGGGATAGCTAAAGATCAAGGAGCAATTACGGCCTACGAAACTCGCGCATCTTCGATTCCTTGGGTCTTCGCACCGGTTCAAGATATTGCTCGGATTCCTACTTGGTCGAGAATTTATGAGACGTTTGGGGAAGATCCTTACCTCGCAGGTGAAATAGGGAAGGCAATGGTAAGTGGGTTTGAAGGAGATGATGTTGCTAGTTTTGATAAGGTTGCGTCATGTTTGAAGCACTTTTTAGGATATGGATTACCTTTGAGTGGGAAAGATAGAACACCTATTTGGATTCCAGAACATTTCTTAAGAGAGTATTTTTTACCTTCTTTTCAAGCTGCGATGGATGCTGGAGCAAAAACGATTATGATAAATTCAGGAGAAATAAATGGAGTGCCAGTTCATGCGAATAAAGAAATCCTAACAACGCTCTTACGGGAGGAGTTAGGATTCGAAGGTTTGGCAGTGACGGATTGGGAAGATATTAAATATCTGCACACTCGACATCGAGTAGCTGCCAGTCATAAAGATGCGGTGCGGATGGCGATTGATGCGGGCGTAGATATGAGTATGGTTCCAGATGATTTAAGTTTTTGTGAGCACTTGATAGAGTTGGTCAAGGAAGGATCAATTTCGGAAGAAAGGTTGGATATTTCAGTTCGACGGATTTTAAAATTAAAGTATGAATTAGGTTTATTTGAAAATCCAGTTTTAAAGGAAGGCGCGAATTATGATAAATTTGGTTCGCCAGAGTTTTTGGAAAAAGCAAAGTTAGCAGCAGCGGAATCTATCACTCTTTTAAAAAACGAAGATGCTCTTTTACCGCTAGCAAAAGACAAAAAAGTTTTAGTTACAGGATGGGCGGCAGAGTCGATGCAAAGTTTGAATGGAGGATGGTCGTACGATTGGCAAGGAGCGACGAGTGTAGAATTTGCCAAAGATAAAACGAATTTGCGGCAGGCGATAGAAAATGAGATAGGGAAAAGTAAGGTGGTTTTTGCTGAAGGTTGCAAATATGATGAGGTTGGAAACTTGGAAGATGCGATTGAAAAAGCAGCAGCGGTGGATCATATTATTTTATGTTTAGGAGAAAATTCTTACACCGAATTTTTGGGGAATGTCAACGATCTGGATTTGCCGAAGGCGCAAATTGAATTAGCTCAAGCGATGATAAAAACAGGAAAACCAATCACGTTGATTTTGCTGGAAGGTCGCCCAAGAGTTATTAGTTCCATTGTAGATAAAATTGGAAGTATATTGTTAGGGTATTATCCTGGGCAAGAAGGAGCCAGTTCGATTTCGGATATTGTTTTTGGAAAAATAAATCCTTCGGGGAAATTACCGTACACTTATCCTCGCTATTCGAATGCTTTGATGACTTACGATCATAAGCATGCGGAGGCAGTTGAATTGCAAGGAAGTGAAGTTCCATTTAATCCACAATTTGAATTTGGTCATGGATTAAGTTACACTCAGTTTGAGTACGGGAATATATTGTTAGAAAAAAAGGAGTTGATTGAAAGTGATGACTTACGTTTTTCTTTTTCCATAAAAAACACAGGCAATCGAGCAGGGAAAGAAGTGGCTCAAATTTATGTTGGTGATGATTACGCAAGTATTACTCCTTCGGTAAAACGGTTACGGGCATTCCGGAAAATTGAGTTGGAAGCAGGCGAGGCAAAGCAATTAGATTTTATAATTCCAATGAAGCAGCTGGCATTTGTTAATGCTCAAAATGAATGGGTGTTGGAGGAAGGAACATTTAAATTGATGGTCGGGAATTTGATGGCTGAATTTGAATTGAAGAATGGTTAATTTATGGTCAACTTTTCTTTTCTAAATTGGTTTAGATAAGATAGCATATTAAAAAAGGTAAATAATGAGCGATAAAAATTTTGAATTAGCGACTTTAGGAACGGGCTGTTTTTGGTGTACGGAAGCAGTTTTCGATATATTGAAAGGAGTGGAATCTGTTTTTCCAGGTTACTCAGGCGGTCATGTGGTCAATCCAACTTACGAGCAGATTTGCGAAAAGACAACAGGTCATGCAGAGGTGGTGCAAATAAAATTTGATCCGACGGTAATTAGTTTTGAAGAGTTATTGGAAGTATTTTGGAGAACTCATAATCCAACTACGCCTAATCAGCAAGGCAACGATGTTGGCCCACAATATCGTTCTGCGATTTTTTATCATGACGAAAATCAAAAAGCGATTGCCGAAAAATCATTGCAAGAAGCAGATGTTTCTGATCTTTGGCCTGATCCGATTGTAACTGAAATGAATCCCTTAGAGAAATTTTATCAAGCGGAAGATTATCACAAAGATTATATGGCTAGGGTAGGAGATCGGAATCCGTATTGTACGTTTGTGGTGAAGCCGAAGGTGGAGAAGTTTAAGAAGGAGTTTAAGGATAAGTTGAAGGATTAAAATTTTCTAAAATGCCTTGATGAATTCATTTCATCAAGGCATTTTGTTTTTTGTAATTGTATTGTTATAAAACTAGATAATTATTGCTCCTATCTTTTCCATTTCTTTTACCCAAACTGTATCAAAAGTTGGATGGGTAGATTCAATGCGAATTTGACTTTTATATTTTTCAACTTTTTCTTTGATCCTATCAGTTGTGAGTTGATTTCCTTTTCCAAAAATCACGTTGGCTTTTCCATCCAAAAATTTATTGATTCTAAAATTTGAAAAGCCACCACTTTGAATATAAATTCGATCCTCTCCATCTGGAAGTAATTTAGAGATTGTTCGTGGATCCAAGTCTTTATGTTTTAACAAAACACAACCTTTTGAAACTAAATAGTCTTTAAGGTGGCTTTCTAATAATTGTCCTCCCAAGACAAAAACCTTTTCTTTGCCTTTGACAACTAATTTTTTTATTTGAAAAACATCAAATCCATCAGCCCGACCAACAACGACTGAGGCTCCTTTTTGTAAATGATTTTCTAATTCTACTTCTGAAAAATCCTTAGGATTCAATACAATAGTTTCTTTTCCAAGGTTAATATATTCTTGAATTTTGTCTTCATCAAGGTTGTCTTCGTTTTTAATACAAATGCCACATTTCTTTCGAATCAGTAGTTTAATATTTGAATCGTCAAAGTTATAACCGTTGAGTTGAGCCGTAAAATGCCGTTGGGGATTGGTTGCAAGCGTCGATTTAATGGCAGCCAAGTTAGGATGAGTATTTGTGGATAGTATTTTTAAATGAAACATCATTTTTAATGAATATTTAAAAGTGAATAATTAATAATTCCGATAGGATTTATTTTTCTTTTTAATCAACAATAATTTTTCGAGCTCCCGTATGGAGATTGAAAAATGGAACATCTATCGTGAAAAATGCCATTGGGAATCTCCATGAATTTACATTGATTGCTTCACCACCTGTCGGGGTAATCTGCCGAAGTTGAGGACCATATTGTCCACCCACGCCTAAAGAAAATGGTGAGTTTGCAAAATTATAAACGACAAAAGCACCAGGCGAAAACAAGTTTTGCCAACTAAAATCTGGCAAGTTATCAATGGTATAATTTGGATTATCTGGATTTTGTCGATAGGCAGTAATTGCTCCTAAATCAATCAATGGAACATGAATACTAAAGGAACTATTATTCTTTATAATGTTTGGACTAAAACTATAAGTAAAACCAATAGGAACAGCAAGTGAAGCTCCAAAGGCATCTTGTTTTAAATCTAAATTATTAGGAACACCCAATAACCGATCTCTTCCCACCGCGGCACCCAAGTATGAATTGATGGTAAAACTCGAAACCGTTTCTCTTTTTATTCGAGAACTTCCAGGAGGAAGTGTTGCTGATTTTAGAATGTTTTTAACTTGATCAGAAGATTGGGCATTAATCATATTTGCCATAAAAGTTCCATAAGTCAAAACAGCATTGATAGAACGTTGAGATTTTCGACCTTCTTTTTTATTCAGTTTTTTAGCAGAAATTATTTTTAATAATTCCATCGCATTGAGCACAGCATTTCCATATTCTTTGACGTAAATATTCTCGTAGAGTGAGAGTGCCTCGTTGGAAATTTGTGGAATATTTTGAAGTCCAAACTTATTGGAAACAGTTGCTGAGGTATCACCCAAACTTGGAGTGGTTAGCACCGTATTAAATAAATCCACCGTTGATCGAATAAAAGGATAATAATCTTTGAAAGTAATCAAGTTGGGCGTGGTCGCTTTTTTCCTTCGTAAATTGGAACGGTAAATTTCCATATCATTAGTAATCCCTAAAAACTTAGTTGCCAAAAGAGCTATCCCTTCAGCCGAAAAGTTGGGCGCATCATCAATAGTTCTTAATCGCTGATACAATAATCCAAGGAAAATATTCCATTGGGTTTTATTTTTCCGTAAGGCTTCAAATTCTTTTTTGGTAATCCAGCGAGCAGCAATTAGAGGTTCGGTAGTGCCTTCGACAACTTTTCTTTTAATTATCAACGAATCAATAGAGAAGGTATTGATATAATTAGTCGTAGAATCCAATTGGTTGACTGTTACCTTCATAAGAGTGCTATCGTAAATAAAAACAGAATCATAAATCCTCTCATAATCTCTAAAAGCAAAAAGTAGATGAGCTGAAAATTCTATACTCTTCGAGAGATTGCGAGCATTAGTTTGAGCAGACACTAAATTTTTGCAATAAGAAGTATCCAAGTGAGTGAAATAATTTTCGAGTTGTCGTCGCTTGGTTTTTAAATCTTCTACACTATTTTTAGTGACGGCTAACTTTGCTTCAAAATCTTTGACAATAGCCATTTCTTTATGATTGTCATAGTTGATTTCGTTAACTCCGAGTTTGTTACGTTTGTATTTTTCAAAATAAGAATTGTCTTGTAACGAATACACTTCACTTAGTAACTTGGAACTACTACTACCTTGAATATTGTTTATTTTTTCTTGATACTTAGCTAAAATGGCTTGCTTTTCAGGTGCATGACTGGCTTGCTGCTCTTTTATTTTAGTATCTATTTTTGCTAATTCAATATCTAGTTTCTCCTCAATTTTTTCTTCCAATTTATCTCGTTCATCATTAAGTTGGTCGATTTGGTTGTTAAGGTTTGTCTTTACAGTTGGATCAGTAACTCCTTGTAATTCTGTATTTAACTGGGTGAGTTGTCGACCCAATTCAAAGACCTTAGTTTTGTCGGTATGAAGTTCTTTGATTATTTGAATCAAAGTTGGTTCAAGTTCACTTATACTAATACTTGGATACGCTTGACCATAAATAGCAGCATCTTCTAAAAGTATTTTTTCAAAATCTAAATTCGAAGAGAGTAATCTTAATCTCTCATTATGATTGAAAGTATCAATTTGAAGTTGAGTATTTATAATTTGATGATGATAGGTAGAATCACTTATACTGAGTTTACTGTATTTTTTAGTTAACGTATGAATTTTATTTTCAAAATCTAGTTGAATGGAATCTAGTTGATTCATTGCCAAGGACATATTTTTTTGATAATCTTCCCCTAGAGATTTATTATAATATTTTTCTTTTATGCTTTCGAATTCTTTTTCAAAATCCTTAGTTCCAGCTGTCACATTTGTAAAAAGATAAATGTGCTGATCTAACCTTAGAAGAGATTCTAAAAAATAAAGTCCTGCGATGTCATGGTCTGTAACATCTTGTTGAGTGGTTTTTCTCCAAAAAACAACTTCTTGTCCTATGGCAGATTTTAATAAATCAACTTGTTGATTGAACTGAAGAATTCTCTTGGCAGGACTGTTTAGATTTTCTACCTTAAGAATATATTGTTTGGTAATTCCTCGAAATCGGGTTGAAGTATTTTCTAAGAAATTAAAAGTTTGATTGATAGATTCATCAAACTTTTCTGTCAATAAATTTCGGCTTCCTTCGATACCTTTTGCCAAAACAGAATTGATGGAATCGGGTGGTGGCTTGAAAAAAAGTTGATAATCTTCAGGATGAGGATATTCTAATAAATAACCATAATATTCCTTTCCACTAAGATTAGCATTGATGGTTTTTCTGAAAAAATTAAAGAAATTGTACTCGTATATTTGACGATTATTATAAAAAAATGGTCTTTCAAATTTACTTCGAAAACGATTACTTCTGTTTTCATATAAATAATATAATTCGGTAAACTCACCCATATCTTTATCGCTTGTAGAAATAGCTTCCAGTTTATTAGTAGTATTTCCTCCTGCAGCATTTACATCATCCAAATTACCTTCCAGATTATGTTTGGCATTGTCCAAAGCATCTAGATACTCCGATACATATTTTTGGAGAGTTTGCAATTCTGTATTATTCTGAACTTGTTTACTACTAATGGCTGTTATTTTTTGACCTTTAGGGTTTACTGCTGCAATAAAATTATCAGCCAACTCCACATTAATACTTTTATTGAGTTCTCTTTTTCTCTCTTGCAACTTTTGAAAAGCAGACACCAAAATGTTTTCTACAGGTTCTTCTTTGTATGCCAAGTCGGCGATAGAATAAATTAGAGACAAATTGAAAACCTCTGGCGAGTTATATAAATCTTCGTACTTTTTTAATTTTAAAACTTCTGGAAAATTCAAACCTAAATTATCCAAATCCACTTTGAAGGATTCTCTGGCATGAGATAACAGCGTTTTATAATTAGAAATTTCGAATTGGTATAATAAAGTTTTAGTGTTGGGAAAAAGTACGGTGAGTTCCGAAGGGTTTTCTAAATTTTCTTTGAAGCGATTAAAAAAAGTCAAATTCAATTCCTCTTGTGCTCTTTCGGCAATAAAATCAGAAAGTCCAACTGCAACTGTTTTGGCATCGAGCAAATTTTTTCTTTTGTTAGTTTCGTTGATACGAATACTTGCTTCAGTCAATTCATTTTGGGAAGTAGTAATTTGTTTACGATAGCTGATGGAAGCATCTTTGAAGGAAATTGTCTCCTGAAAACTCAAAATAGAATCTCCATAAAGTAACTTGTGCCAAGGATATTCTTGATAGAATTGTTCAGGAAAATTAAAATTGATACTGTCCAAAAAAGCTTCTGGTAAATATATATCAACATTTGGTGTCAACAGCGGACTCCTAATATTCAAATTGCTTAGAAATGGATTGGTTGAATACTGCAATTGAATATTTTTAAAATTAATTCTGTGCAGGTTATCTACATCTTTGAAATCTGAATGTGCTCCTAGATTAAATAGAATATCATATCCCGCAAGTAATTCTTTTTTTGGCTTTCTGAATAATCCTGATGGAATAGGAGGAGAAGCTAATATTAAAGAGTCTATTTTCATTTCTGTTATAGTACCAATAACAGTATCTCCAGTTATTTCATCTACCTCAGTTTTATTGACATTTGCATAAGTAGTGTCATAAGTTATTTTATCATAAATATTTGCATCTGATCTATTTTGTATATATTCGATGTAAATTTTATCTGGGTAATTGTAGATTGAAAGGTTGTAAATGGAAGGTTCTTTTAAAATAATAGAATCCTTGTTCGTAATAATGATGGAGTCAAATTTACTGGAATTGGTGATCTCAATTTGATAAAAACCATAATTTGGAATAACAAAGTGATTAGGTTGGATAACTGTAAGTTCATTTTTTCCATCCTTTATTTTCATTATACTTTGACTATTTTTTGCTTTTTGTAAATGCACATAAATAGACCAATCATCTTCTAAATGTTTAGCTAATTCCTTAGCATCTTTATAGATGGATGACTGCGAAAAAGCAATATTTGAAAAAAGGAAAAGTATTGTTACAAGGGTAAAAAGCAGGCGGATCACTCTCATGTTTTTCTGTTGGTTTTGAAACTCGGAGGTAATTAAATTTTCTATTAGGAGGTTGTTAAGTTTCAAATATAAATAAAAAAAGGTCAAATGAAGTTAATCATTTGACCTTTTTTTAATGTGAAAAAGAAGTTATTATTTCTTCTTCCGCATATTCATCGTCACTCGCATACATTTCCATAGGTGACTTCCGATTTTGTTGGCTTTAGTTTGATCTTCCTTTAACCATTGTTGCCATTTCTCTTCGCCCATTTTTTTGCTAAAAGGATAGATTAAAAGTACCCACTTGGTGCTTCCCATCATTCCTTGGAGATTCTCAATGTCAAAATGTTTTTGAAATAAATCAAACGTTTTTTTAGTAAATGGATATTCCCAATTGCTATCTCTTTGGAATGGGCGATAGATTGCTCGGAGTGTTTTGAGTGGCCAGTAAGTAGCCAAAGGGTCAGAAGTTATCACTTGCCCACCAGGAGCTAAAACTTCATCCACTCGCTCTAAGAACGGTTCCATATATTTGAAATGATGAAAAACAGATTGCGCATAAACTACATCAAAATCTCTTTCTGTAAAATCTTCAGAAAGAAAATCCGTTGCAACCGTAATTGCATTTTCGATTCCAGCATTTTTAATTTTTCTTTGTAATTCTGCCGTTGCAGATTCACTCAAATCCAAACCAACATAGTATTTAGATTTTCGAGCCAATTCTAAACTCAACTGATTCCCTGAGTGGCAACCTAAGTCCAACACTTTTTTGTCAGAAAGATCTCCCATCCAATCCCAATGAAGACCACTCCACATTTCAAACTCTCCCAGAGAATTTACCACCGTCCCATAACCAGAACGAAGCTTTGCCCAAGTTCTTCCAATAACATTTCCATCGTATTCGAATTGTTCGTCCTGAGGTTCGTACTCGTAAAAGTCTTTTTGGACTTTATTGGTTTCGAGCATTTTCTTTAACTGCATATCTTTGTCTTGCATGTCTAAGTCTAGTTTGTTTAAGAGTATATATTTTATTATGTTTCTTATGTAGTTGGATAGAAAGGGCGTAGTTATTCTAGCAATTAATCGCCAAATATTTAAGGTTTATAATATACGGTTAAGAAAAAGAAGAGCCTTTTGTGGATTGGAATTAATTAATACCTAATAATTACGTATATGGGCAATATAAAATTGCATAAAATTCGGCAAAAAAACACTTTTTTAGTGGTTTAAAATAATTGTTTAAGAATAAAGTTTTGATGAGAGGTTTAATTTTAGATAATTCCTAGGTGAAATCTTATTTCAGGAAATCTTTTGGGATGACTTTCTTATTTTTTCCAATTTTAAAATTCACCCCAAAGCCCATGGTCATACCTGAACTAGGGTTGATATCAAAGGAGGGTTTGAATTGCATACTCAAATCATCTGATACATCAAAGGTAAGAAGATGAGCAGTCGTATAAGCTTCTGCTGCAGTAAGGATGTACGCTAAGCCAATTCCGATGTAAGAGAATTGGAGTTGTTTGTCAAATTTATCTCGTGCATTTTTGAGCACCTCGGGTTCTACCAGATCTTCATATATACTAGTTGTGCAATCAAGTCCATCTACCAAAAAACGATGCTGTTCCTTGAGGTCTCGATAATTTGTACCATTATATTGGATACTATAAATGAGTCCTCCAAATGCGCCATAGACCAATGGCAATTTTATATACCAATGTTTTTTATTATAAATCTGTCCAAGACCTGGAATGATGGCAGTTAGGATCACCGCTTTTCTGGGAGATGGATAATCTTTTTGAAAATATCTTTTGATGAAGTTTCCTTTTTTCTTTTTCTTCGAAATAGTAGGAGAGGAGAGGGAAGTGGAATCTCCTTTTTCCAAAGCAATGGCCGTTTGAGTGGAGTCACTTTGAGCTGAACTCAAGTTAAGTTGGGAGAAAAAAAGTATTAGAATAAAAAGGAGTTTTTGATTCATCTGTAAATTATTCTGTGATTTTGAGTCCAAGTACTTCGGAGCTCCCGCTTCGAATCCTAAGCGGAAGCTTCGGAATACTTTATTGAAAGCCAATCGTTTTCTTTTCTGCCTTTTTTAAATGTTCTTTTAAGGCAGACATTCGAATGGCGGTGACAGCAGCTTCTACCCCTTTGTTGCCATATTTCCCACCTGCTCGGTCGATGGCTTGTTGTTCATCATTGGGAGTCAAAACTCCGAAGATGCAAGGAATGCCAGAAGCTAAGCCTAAATTAGTTAACCCCATTGCAACGGAATTATTGATGTATTCATTGTGGCTAGTTTCTCCTTTAATTACACAACCGATGCAAATGATGGCATCGTATTTTTTATTTTGCAAAAGGATTTTAGCTGCGACGGTTAATTCAAAAGTACCTGGGACTTGTACTGTTTTGATATTTTCTTCGACTGCCTCATGTTTAATCAAAGTGTCAAAACAACCTTCGTATAAAGCATGAGTGATATTAGCATTCCAGTCAGCTACGACGATTCCGAATTTCATTTCTTTAGCTGAAGGTAGATTTGCTTCGTCGTATTCTGATAAATTTTTTAATGCACTTGCCATGGTGTTTAATGGTTAATGTTTAACGGTGAACGGTTAACCACGCTGACTCGTTAAACTTAGTTATAAAAAAAAAGGTAAGATTACTTAAAATCTTACCTTCACAATACTAGTAGTTATATATTTATTTGTACGTGTTTTTTGGAAAAAAACGCATTGAAGTTTTGTTAATTCACGCTAACTCGTGAAATGTATTTTTCAATATCCTGTCCTTCTGGCGTATTTGGATATTTTGATTTTAAATTTTCGTAGGTTGATTTTGCTTCCGCTACTTTTCCTTGGAACTCATACAACATACCTAATTTTTTAGTGTAGTAGGCTTCCAAGAATTCATTAGTGCCTTGTCCGATTGCTTTTTTATAAGAAGAAATCGCTTTATCCATTTCTTCTTTCTCAGAATAAACATCTCCCAAAGCACCATAATAAGTAATAGGAAGAACGCTTCCATCAGGACTGAAATCTTCTAAAAAAGATTTAGCTGCATCAAATTGACCAAGGTTCAAGTAAGAAATACCTGCGTAATAATTAGCTAAATTTCCAGCAGAAGTTCCGCTGTAATCACTAGCAATATCAAGGAATCCAAGGCTTCCGTTACCTGGGTTAGCCAAAGCTAAAGCGAAAGAATCTTTCTCAAACATTCGTTGAGCTTGAGCCATTTCTTCGATAGCAGCTTCTAAGCGAGGAGCTTTGTAAAAATTATTGTAAGCGAAGATTCCACCTACCAATAAAACGAAAGCGAACAATCCGCCTAAGATTAAGCCTTGATTTTTATCATAAAAATCTTGAGCTTGTTCCGTCTTTTCTCCGATGTCCACAAGTGTATCATCTGAAGCCTTTTTATTTCTTTTTGCCATATTAATATTTGTAAATATGTAATCTACCTAATTAATAGAAGTAGATTGGTTTTGTAAAATTAGCCGCAAAAATAAAGATTCTTTTTGTTTTATACTCATTTTTCGGGTAAAAAAAGGAATAGTATTTTGAAAGCTATTTTTTGTACGAGGTTGTCTGAATGTTGTTCGATTCCTTGGCATTCTTTTTTCAAAAAAAAACGCAAAACCACCTCAAGGTGATTTTGCGCATTTTTATAAAAATAAGTTCGAATTAGTTCTTCACAAATTGCGAAGTCCAAACCTCATTTCCAGAAATGAAAGTGATTACGTAAATACCTGTAGTCCAGTTATTTACATTTACATTTTCACTTAAGTTAGGGTTTTGAAGTTCTGCAACTTGTTGTCCTAACATATTAGTAATTCGGATATTATCCAATTGGATATCAGATCGAATTTGTAAAACATCACTTGTTGGATTAGGATAAAATTTGATTTTGTTTCCTAATGCTGGGTTGATTGTAGAAGTAAATCCTTCGATATCAGAAGTATATCTTGGGAAGATTTGGTAACCTTCGTTCCAAGGCTCATCACTATCAAATTGTCCACCAATACCAGTAAAATTGAAAACATCACCAGTTGGAATAGCCATAGAAGAAAGTTCAGTATCACCGTCAATTCTCATCTGGTAATTACTTGTACCATCAGTAATCGCTACATTGAAACTTGAACCATCACCCAACCATTGAGTCGCATCAACAAATGTCCAATCGGTCATTCTAATAAATTGAGACTCCGTATCTTCGCCAAGTGTAGTAACATCAGTTGGAATAGTTAAAGTATTTCCAGCAGAATTTAATTGAACATCAGTAACTACTATTTCTGCTAATCCATTGTAATTTTCAAGAGCACCTGTAACTGTAATTTCATCACCTTCAACTACTACATAGTCAGATACATCAGCAAAATTGAAAACGTTAATTCCATCACCTAAATCATCAATGATAGTAAATGAAAGACCTTCGTTTCCATCTAAATCGATTCCGTAAACTACACCTGTCAATTGACAAACAACATCTAAAGAATCTGTAGCTCCGTTACCATCTGAATCACCAGTAACTAAACCAATTGGGTAAGCTGGAGCAGGAGGAGGAGGAGGAGTCAAAGCATAAGTACAAGTAGGGAAAGGATTTGCAAATTGAGCATTCATTTCGTTGACATCATCTTGTAAAGCATCAACTCCACTATACATCCAATTTGCTTCATCGAAGGTGCCGCCATTAGCCATTGCGCCAAAATTACGGTAAGCCCAGCCATCAAGAAATTCCCAAGCAGTACCTGAACCATCAACATTTGGATCGCCATAAACATCAATCACAGCTCCATCTTGGAATAATTCAATAGCATCATCTCCATTATGACCTGCAGCAGAAACTCCACCTGAAGGCACTAGGAAGGTAGCAGGGAATCCAAAGAATGTTTCGAAATTTGCTTCATTTAAACTATCCGTATAGGTAATGCAATCACCAGCGGTAGCTGATACAGCAGGAAAGGTAAATTCGATTCCGTCTGATCCGCCACCATTATTAGCCACACCTACACCATAAATACTCAGATCAGCAATATCTTCCAAAACATATAATTCAACCATTTTTGATCCAGCAGTATTTCCACCACTTCCATTAGAAGGTTGAGGATCAGCAACACCTGCAATCATTATGGAAGGAGCTCCAGTTGGAATTATTTGAAGATCAGCAGCGTATCGAGGTAATAATTGGTAGCCTTCTGTGTATGGATCAGAGTTATCGAATTGGCCTCCAATACCTGCAATGTTGAATGCACTAGTAGGAGCAGGCAAAGCATTCAAGTCAGCCACATCACTATCAATTCTTACTGTCCAAGTACTTGTTCCATCTGTAACATCGATATTGTTTGAACCTGCATTATCCCATTGTGTTGGGTCAACTAAAGTTACATTAGTCAATCGAACTAATTGAGATTCTGTAGATTCATCCAAATCAGCTATATCCAATGGAGCAGCTATTGCATTTCCAGCAGAATTTAAAATAATAGAATTAGCAAAAAGTTGTGCTAATCGTTTAAAATAATAAACTTCTCCTTCAACTGTAACATTGTCTCCTTCAGCTACAACATAACTAGATACATCATTGAAGTTGAAAATATTAATTCCATCTCCTGCTGCATCAATAATTGTAAAAGAAATTCCTTCATTTCCATCCATATCAATTCCGTAAACAGTTCCTGTAATCGCACAAACAACTCCCACAGAATCCGCTTCTCCATTCATATCACTATCAGAAGTTAAAATTCCGATTTCGCAACCTGTAGTCATCACTTCGATGTCCGCAGCATATCGAGGTAATAGTTGGTAGCCGTCAGTATATGGATCAGAGTTATCAAATTGTCCTCCAATACCGGTAACATTAAATATTCCAGCAGGAGCAGGCAATGCATTTACATCAGCCACATCACTATCAATTCTTACCGTCCAAGTACTTGTTCCGTCAGTTACATTAATATTGTTTGAGCCAGAACCATCCCATTGTGTAGGGTCAACTAAAGAAACTCCAACTAATCGAACTACTTGAGATTCCGTAGTTTCATCCAAATCTGCCACATCCAAAACAGTAGATAATGCATTCCCAGAAGAGTTTAAAATAATAGAATCAGCAAAAGTCTGTGCTAATCCATTAAAAGAACTAACTTCTCCTTCAACGGTGATATTGTCACCTTCAACTACGACATAACTAGATACATCATTGAAGTTGAAAACATTGATTCCATCTCCAGCGGCGTCAATTATTGTAAAAGAAATTCCATTATTTCCATCCATATCAATTCCCTGGACAGTACCAGAAAGAGAACAAACAACTCCAACAGAATCAGCTTCTCCATTCATATCAGAATCGCCAGTAACTTGAGCGATAGTATAAGTTGGTAAAGGTGGTAATGGCATCACAGTAATTGTTCCTGCCATTCCTAATCCTACATGAGGATCACATTGGTAATTGTAAGTTCCTTCCGTCATAAATGTATGATCGAAAGTCCATCCAGCACTTACAG
>Ga0115005_10000181_pt1 | contig 47128 bp, 56 predicted proteins | sample ArcOceMetagenome_FD_87163 | JGI IMG/M metagenome (GOLD analysis project Ga0115005, IMG submission 87163) | Marine eukaryotic phytoplankton communities from Arctic Ocean - Arctic Ocean - Greenland ARC118M Metagenome | ecosystem: Environmental > Aquatic > Marine > Oceanic | place: Arctic Ocean... | reverse complement strand
AATGTTTTGATTTTCAAAAATCAATTATAGATTCTGTAAGAAAAGTCACCCATATTGCTCCAAATGATTCAAATGGACTGATTATAGGTGAAAAGATAACTCAAGAGGGAGTTATAAACTATCCACTTAAATCTTTATCATTATGTGCGGGTTTAACGACTGCTAGATTTACAACGACCACCGAGGTGTATCCTGATAGTCCAAAAGTAACACCTGAGCAATGTTCTTTGGCGCAAGTTTATGCTGTGATAGGTGGGCTAAAATATCTTCAGACACTAAAATAAACTTATAGTCATTTAAAATAAACCGATAAATAGGTATGAGTCTTTACTTTAAGCTATGGCCCTATTTATTCTCATCTTTTTTCGTCTACTACTCGACAGCTGCTGAACTTATTGATCAAGATCTCATAAAGCTTGCAAAAGTTATTACAATAGAAGAAATGGATAGCGAAGCACAATTTGGTCAAGGGGTCGATGAACTTCCTTGCGGCCCTAATAATGAAGAGAATCTACAAAACAAATCAAAGGATGATTACCTCATTTATGGGAGGGGTGATATCGAAATTCTAACAGAGTTTTCAGTGATATTTCCAGATGATTGGTCATCAAACGCTATAAAAAAAATGAGTCATGAGGATGATCTTTTAGAGAAAATAAATACGATTATTAATGCTGATGTCGCAAGTTATACTGAACGACAGGAGATCATTGCAAGTGTATGTGAGGAGACTATTTTTTATGAGAAAATTAAAATGGTGTCCATTTTAGGGGAAAAACTTAATAAAATTTACGACTATAACGAGCATCAACGTAGAGTGAAAAGCTTTATTACTCCTGAGGGGCAGTGGCAAGCTTTAAAATCTAATACTCCCTATGGAGTGAATCGTGATTTCGCTATTACGACTTCTCAATTTTTAAAGTCATGTCAATTAAGTAAGGAGAAAGTAAAAGTCGAAGCTTTTAACTATAGTCACTCCCATTTTAACGGAGTTATTATTGAAGACGATAGTCGTAAAAAATATCTTCTTAGCTGGAATGAATATTTAAAATCACCTAAGAATAAAAGTGATGAGCTGGGTGCGCTTAATCTTCCTCTTGAGTCTAATTATGTGGTTGGATCTTTAGAGAAAAAGACTTCTGAACTGAATCCTGAAGATAAGTTTAAGTTTGCCGCAAGTATTGAAGAAAAAACCTATGAAGATCTTTTAAAGGGATCGTATAATGAGGGTTCAACCCAAGTCAAATACTTAATAAGCACAGGTGTTGGAATTTCAAAAGAGGCCACTCAATCAGAGAGTAGTAAGGCTCAAGGGAATAATTTTAATAAAGAAGTTATAGGATTTAATATCACCTCAAATTACTCCCCTAAATACACCATAGTAGAAGCTGAAGGAACGAAAATAATTTTAAGACCAACTATTGAGATGGGGGTCGATCAGAGTATCCATGTGAAGCAAAATGGTGAAAAGTTTGAAATATCTACCGGCACTAAATCAAGGGGAACTTCTGGAGTAAATATTGACTTTACTGGAAGTGAAAACTTTAGTGCCTGGGTTGGAGCTGTACAATCCTATGATAATTTAGATGATAAAAATATCGTAGAATTCTCTACCGCTCAAAGAGTCCTTGAGGGAGGTGTTCGTTATAATGGTGATGGCTATAAGGTTGAGAGTAGCGGAAGCAGCATTTATACAAGAGATAACTCCATTAAAAAGGCAAAAATTAATTACACGAATAGAGAGTCGAATATGTCAGGTAATATTTCTTATCAAATCCATGATGACTCTAGTCGTGAAACAAAGAAAATAATCGTCACAAAAATTGGTAAAACATGGAGTAGAATCACAGTAGAGTTCATGGCACAACACGATCTTAATAAAGGAAGCGAATCAGTTTATGGAATAAATCTTCAAGGAAAAATTCAATAGATATTTGAAAAATATCTCTCAAACTTATTAATATATTTTCTTTTTTTTCCGAAAGAGACGTTATGAAAATAGCCTATCTTATAACGATAATTGCCTTTAACTCTCTCTCTTTCTCAGCGGAGCTACTTCCTGAGGAGTTTGAGAAACTAGCAGAAATTGTGACAATAGAAACAAAACCTATTGATCCCGAAAGCGACATAGAAAGAGAATGTGATCCAAGCCAAAACAATCATTCAGGTCATGCAGTGGAGTCTCCAACTTTAAAAGTTAAAGGCAGTGGTGAATGGAGAGTAAAGGTTCAATATTCAATGACAGGCCCAAAATCAAAGCCATTGATGAAAGAATATCTCACAAACCATGGAGATGAAGTTTATTCGAAATTAGACACGATCATTAATGGTGAATATGAGAGTTATGAGGATAGACGAGCATCAATTGCCAAAATGTGTGAAGGAACTAGTTTTGAGGAGAAGCTTCGTCTTGGAAGTGCTTTAGGAACTAAGTTGTCTCGTATCTATGATTATAGTCGCGCAAATGGTGGTAGTGATGAGGCAATTTCTCCAGAACAGCAATGGCAAGGTTTGAAATCAAAAAAAGCCGTGGGCGTTTGTCGAGATGCCTCTATTACAATATCCCAGTTCTTGATCTCTTGTGGAGTCCCAGAGAATAAAATAAGGATAGATGAATACCAGACTCTTGATGCTGGTCACCAGGTAACTTCTATTTATGATGAAAATGGGGATCTTTATACAATAAATTGGAGTGAGCTCTATAAGCATCAAGATGATGGAGTGTTTATGCCTGGGGCAAGACCAAAAATTGTCAACTCTGGTCTTGTGCATAGGGAGTTCCATCCAGAATCAGGAAAAGTATTAAATGAAGCTTTAACAGAGCTAGGGGAGATCCTTAAGGTTTCTGCCGGAGGAAAATCGTCTAAGCCTCACTATGTGCCAGATATATTGAAACTCGATTTAGGTTATAATAATTTTAATGTAAACTTATTTAAAGGGACAACGGAAATTGGAGATGAAGTTACTGGTGCAGGATTTTATTATCAGGCAGGATCTGAGCAAACAGAGTACTTTTTAAACGCAGGTTTTTCAGTTGCAAAAAGTAGCCGAGATGAACAATTTAATCAAGACGTCACTTCTACACTCGAGCAAGATCTAGTCGTGGTGAATATAACGACTCAGTATTCCCCAAATTATAATATATTAAGCGTTGGTGATACAGAGTTAAAATTTAGACCTAAAATTGGTTATGAACTCGATTTTTATAGCACATCTAACACTTTTAACAACGAGAGTGGGAGTAGTTCGGATGCAATTATGCAAGGAACGATAGGTGGAAAAATTGAAGCAAAAAAAGGCCCTGTGGATATTTGGGCTTCATATGATAAAAAGTATAATTATGTCAGAAATGCTAATAATAGTGAGCAATCTGGAGAGTCAAAAGGGGGGATCGAACCCATGAGAACTCTTGCTGAAGCCGGTGTAAGGTTTCATGGTGACGAATACTTTATTGAAACTTATGGACAAAGCTCTGTTGCCAATCTTGAAAGAAGCAATGCCGTAGGAGTCAAAGTTGCGAGTAAAAGTATAAATACCGATGGTGAAATAACTTACATAACCTACGATAGAGATAATGTTCCAAAAAAGAAGTATATTGTAACGAAGGTCGGAACGACATGGAGCTCTATAAGAGTTGAGGCCGTTTTACAAAAAGATTTAGAATATAAAGATACTCAGTTTGGAATAAATATTTCAGGGAAACTATAGGTGAAAAAATCTCATGCTCTTTTTATTGCTCTTTGGGTCGGCGTTATTTCTCTCGTTGTGGGTTATATTCATTCATGGCATATCATTGATTTAAAACCGAATAAGAATCTTTCTTTAGCTTTTAATGAAATGATTCCTGAAGTTACTGAAGAGTTTGGTGTTATCCATTTTTTAACACCACTTTGCTCATGCTCAGAACAAATATTTAAGCATCTTATAGAGAGAGGTCCCCTTAACAAGGAAAAAGAAGTCGTCATTCTTATTAATGATGCAAAAGAAATATTTGCAACATCATTAAAGGAGAGAGGGTTTCAAGTTAATTTAATCTCGACAGATAAGCTTTCTGAAGATTTCAAAAACGCGGTCCAGGGAGTCCCTCTGTTAGTGATTTATGAAGGCGAGAAAAAAGTTCGATATGCAGGTGGTTATTACGAAAAGGCAATAACGCCTTTTACAAAAATAGATATTGAAAAATTCACAAATAGTTTACGCTCCGGAAGAGATATTGCATCTTTGCCTATTGTAGGATGTGCTGTGAGTGAAGAATATAAAAAAATACTAGATCCATTCGGTTTAAAATATCAGGAGATATAAAATGAATGTTTATCAAAAGAATATGATACAAATGCTTAAGATTGGTAATTTTGCGATCTTATTGCATATACCTGTCTTTGTCATCATGGCAAATTTTTTTGGTACAGAGTTGTCTATTGCGATTTTTGGTCCCTTATTACTTTTAACAGGACAAATCATTTCTCAATTTTTGTTAAAAAATGAAAAACTAAGTTCTGTCTTAATGGGGTTCTCTGTTATTTGTCTCTCTGCTCTCATGATTCATCTTGGTAAAGGAATGATTGAATGGCATTTTCATATCTTTGTTTCAATTGGTATTTTGTCACTTCTTGCAAATCCTTTGACAATTATAAGTGCTGCTCTAACGGCAGCAGTTCATCATATTTCCTTTTATTTTTTGATTCCTGAAAGTATATTTAACTACCAAGCCTCACTTGGTATTGTCGTTATTCATGCTGCTTTTGTGGTTATTGAATCAATTGCTTGTAGCTTTTTATCTTATCGTTTTAAGAATGTACTCGATCTTCAACAAAAAATTAATGTTGAGATTGCTCCTCTTGTTTTCAGTATAGATGACGTTTCAAAAATTACATCACAAAGTTGTAGTGACCTACTAAGAAGTACAGATGATAATTCATCGGCAATAACAGAGATTTCTTCCACAGCAGAACAAATTAACCAAATGGTCTCTGCCACAAAAAAGCAAATCGAAAATGTCTTAAATACGATGAAGAGTACAGGGGAGTCAGTTAAAGAAAGTTCAGAAGCGATTAAAAATGGAGAAACCTTTATTGATAAATTAAATCTCATCAAAGAGAGTATGGATAAGCTTCAAAGTTCTTCTTCTAATCAGCTTAATGAAGTTTCAAATTCAGTAAATACAATTTCAGATAAAACTAAAATTATTAATGATATCGTTTTTCAGACCAAGCTTCTCTCATTTAATGCTTCAGTTGAGGCCGCAAGAGCTGGGGAGCATGGAAAGGGTTTTGCTGTTGTTGCTGAAGAAATAGGTGCACTTGCAAATACATCAGGGGCAGCTGCCGAAGAAATTGGATCTATTGTTAATCAAAGTAAAACACAATTAAATGAATCAATTGATAGTGTCTCTAAAAGTTTAAAAGCTTTCCAAATCCAATTAACAGAGTCATTTACAATGTGGGATAGTATTAATCAAAAACTAAAACAATCTTTTGTTAATGTTGAAAAAAATTCTAAGGTTCAGGAAACATCTTTAGTGGAAATTTCTCAAGCGGCAGATCAACAACATCAAGGAATCACAGAGCTTACAAAAGCATTAACACAAATAGATCAGGTGAGCCATAGATCAGTAGGCCAGTTAAAACAAGTAGAGGAGATGACTCATAAACTTGAAGCTGATTCGGTTAAACTTCATCTTATCCATGAAGAAATTTCTCAAAATAAAAAAGCCGCTTAATCTTCCCCTTATTTCAGGTGGTTATTGTACCACCTGAGTCATTTTGCCCTATATTTTTGCCATATATTTCTTTTTGTTTCATCCCTAAGTATTGGATTTTATTTCTTTGCAAAATCAAAAATTTTAAAAACTCAGAGAAAGTAAAAAACAGATTTAGAATTATTTCTACAAAGACACTCATCAGAGGAGAGAGAAATGAGAATCCTAATGCTATTTGCTTTAGTGCTAACGACAATGACTACCGCCCTAGCAGTTGAATATCGACAAATGACAGTCAATGTAAATATTATTGTTCTTAGGGATCATGCTAATAAAGGAAATGATAAATGGGTTAATGTAAATTATGTTAAAGGCTTTTTAAATGAAGCTTCGATTGCAGATAAGACTGTTGATTTTAATTTGAAATCTCTTTCCATTCATAAAAACACCGCGGCCTATAAAGACCTTAATCAAATAACAGGTTTAAGATTGGCCACAACTAAGTCTCGAAAATCTGAAATTACTGTTGTCATCACGAATGAAAAGACCACTTCCTCAGCAGGCTTATCATGGGTTCAGTTGAGGTATAACCCTGCATTTGCAATGCGGTCTCGAAACTATGGCGCTGATCAGTATTCACAAAATGTTATGAAGCTTGATGCGGCAATCTTTTTACATGAAATGGGACATAATATGGACCTTTCTCATAATGGTGCTGGGCGTGTTGTTCATACAGATAATTATACAAAGGTTGATGCAGGGGTGGTTTACGGTCGAAACTATTACCAGAAACTAACAGGGCAAGATCCTATCATTAAAAAAGGTCCAATTATTATAGATCCAAGAACTCCGTGTAGAACAGCTCGTTTAGGAATTAGATGTTATGAGCCATAGGATAAGGATAAAATGAAAAAAACAATTCTAGGTTTAACTCTCATAATAGCAATAGTCGCAATATATTCTAAAAATGAAAATTCTCTGGTCACTAATCATAAGTCGCCAGAGAATTTCAAACAAACGAAGAAAATAGATTCGACTAGGAAAGGGATAAATACTGAAGTGCCCCTTGAGACAACTAAAATAGATCCTAGGGAAAAAACGGAAGATAAAACACATAAACCAGATGAGCATCATGACCATGATAAATGCATTGCTGAAAATCTTGGTGAAGCTCCACTAGATGAAGAAAGTCAATTGTCTATGGACATGGAAAGGGTTGAGTTATACCCGTCAAATACTGAGGACAGATTCAGGGATGCTAAAGCAGTTTATGAAGATAATGGATTGGAGTTAATTGAATATAATTCTGACTCAAGGTGACGCGTCGCACGATAATGTTTCTTATCGTGCAACGCAATAATAACAGATATTTAAACCCTACGCACGATAATATTAACCACTCAACTACTTGAAACGCATTGCAAAGCATTTTAACGCTGTTAACTTAATCAAAATCGTATGAATTGGCTATCACTTTGTCAATTCAGTTAAGTTAATTTTGACAAAATAATTCCAATGAAAATATATATCTAAATAGATTCTATTTTTCTGATTCTCTTTTCATGATCTAAAAGAGTTTTTTCTTGAGTATCAATTTTTTCTGCAATACGTCCGGTGTTATGCGCAATTTTCAGTAGGGCTAATAGCCCCACTGAACTAATAAACATTTGAAAAAATTCGTCCATTAAGCGGGTATTTCTCCGATTAAACCTTTAACGACTGAATCAATCATTTCTAAGGCTTCATCATCAAAAGTCGTTTCACTTTTCTTTGCTAATGCTTCAAGCTTTGGATAAATTGCTCTCCAGGCCATATCAGCAAGTTTCTTTACCGAAATTCTTTCGATTAATTTTTTAAGAATCCATTCCATTTTTAACCTCTATTTTTTAGCTAGTTTTAAAAGTCTAGCAGTGATAAATAAAACCGTTCCAAGTCCTACAACTTCACTTACTAGCATGTAAGTTGTTTTGTACTTACTTGAAAAAAATCCATCTTCTTGATCTAATTGATTGCGAACTGCGCCTCTTGCGAAATATGCAACCGCTAAACTAATTAGAAAATACTTGTTTTTAATTAAACCCATTTTTTACCCCAATCTTTCAAAGTTTCGTTTGTATCTATTATAATATTCTGTCGTGTTTCGCTCCCATGTTGAGCTAACAGAACCATTTAAAAATTCTTGAACCCTTCCCATGCCACCATTATAAGCCCTTGTTACAAGCTCAATATTGCCGTTATACCGATCTAATAATTTTCTAATATGCATAGTTCCTATTCTTATTTCATTATCAGGAATCAATAACTCCTTTGCTGTTATATTCGGCTCATAATCTTGCGCTGTTGGTAGTTCAATATGCATCAAACCGCCAGTAGTTCTACCGTTTACGGTCATAGTTCCCATTATATTTCCGACCTGTGACTCATTTGCTGAAATTGCTTTTACTATTTTTGGGTCAACTCCATATCGTTGGCCATATTTCACAAAAAGAGAATCGTATTTATCGTTAATTCCTGAAATAGATTCGTTTACAAAATTCATAAATAAATTAAACCCACTAAAATCTAACTCGGCTTTTTGAGCTAGATCACTTTTTTTTAAAAGAAAATATGCACCAACCGCAGTAAGCAAAATCTTTGCAAGCATTATTTTCGTCCAAACCAAATTAATAAAATTGCGCCTATAACAACTAATGCTTCGGCTTTAATATCAAAATTTACTAAACTCCAATTACTCGCAATAGATCTTTTAACGTCGATTTCTTCAAATTCAAAACCTGATCTTTTTAAAGGTATAAATGCGTCTCTAAAACTTTCTGGCGTTGCTACCTCACCCATTGGATTATCTTGCGCAAGTTTTTCCATTGCCCATTTTATTGAAAGCTCATTTTCTGATTGCAAATCATTTTCAAAATTTGCTAAGAATGCACCTTCTTCTTTTTTTCTATAATGTGAAAGCATTGAATCAAGGCTTTTAAATGGATTCTCCGGCTGAGACTCCACAAAATAAGTATTCATTGCTAAATTTATTTTCGTTCTAGTTTCCATTTTCTTCATGCCTTATTATGCAATCCTCTAAAAAATAATCGCATTCATAATTTTTGCAGTCATATTCGTATTGTTGATCTAAGCAAACCTTTATTAATTTTTTACCTTCTCTTTGATTTATAGTGTCGGCCCAATCAATTAGCTTTTGCTCTGAACCGCATGATATAAAAAATAGTAAAAATAAAAGTCTCATAAAATCCTAATGCGCAATTGCGCTTATTTGCCCTTTTGAAACACCAACCGAAGAACTTCCAAATGTACGAACGCAATAAAAGGTATAAGTTTGTAGACCTTTTAATGGTGCAACATCTGTAACATTAAAATTTGAAAGTGTCATAGTCGTTCCCAGGCCCAAATTTGAAAAACATGACTGATTAATTAAAATCCCATTTCTATAAACTCTAAACCTTAATCCACAATTATTTGAAACATGTATTTCATTCAAATAAGTATCAGCGTCAGAATCATATCCTGACTGAAATATACTAACTGACTGCATATCACGACTTGTTTCAATTTCTAAAGTTGCTACTAATGTACCTATGCCCGAAGTCGCTACTGGCTCAGTGCTTGGATAGTCTTCTGTTACAAGAACCGAAGGACTACCACCACCACCACTAGATTTAATTAAAGGCATTTATTCCTCCTCTAAAATGATTACGTTAGCCGTTCCAGTCGCAACCCTAGCAAATAAAGAATTTGTATTTGTCCATTCTAAGTTTTCACCGTCGCCAAGTGGGATACATTCAGTTTCAAAAGATGCATCACTTATTTTTAAATCAGTACCTAGATAAATATCTGCACCCGATTTATTTATAATTGTTGCTCGCGTTCTGTTTTGATTGACTGCTAAAATTTCTTTTGAAGTTGTATCAACCTCAAAAGAACCATTTGAATATTGAGTTCCTGTAATGTTTGAAGTTCTACCCGAAACAGAAATTTCAACATTTCCGACTGAAGAATTTCCCTTATGAAAGAAAATAATTTCAACCCATTTTCCCGACTGTGACGGCCATTTCAACTTTGCACCGTCCATCATTTCATCAAAATCAAAAGTCATATTTTTTCTAAGCGGTAAACTATCACCGATATTTTGACGGTAATTTACTTTCATTTCTGCTAAAAAAGATGAATCCGAAGAATCTACAACCCAAAAACCTTTGAAAGCTGTTTTAAATTCATTTAAATCAATGTCATTAAAATCTTTTGAAGTATCAAAACGAAATTTTCTACGCGTAAAAATTAAATCCGATTCGAGCGTATTATACTTTAGTGAGTCACTTAAAAATTTTTGTTGTGAATTAAAGTTTTCCATTATTTCTTCCTAAATGCGAACATCAATAAAACAATCGCTAATACACCACCGATTACATACATAATCATTTTGCTTGATTGAACACCTACAATTTGACTATTTGAGTTTAAAGCTGTTAAAGGCGCAGTATTTTTTGTAGTTGTAGAACCTTGCGGATTAAACAATCCACTAACTTGGTTATTTGCCCACTGATTAAACCCAGTTTCTAAAGAGTTTCCTAAATTATCTAAAAGACCCACTTGCCCCCCTTGTGGCATATAAACGGGTGTAGACGTTGAACCGCCACCCGAAATTAATTTACTTGCTACTACCGAAGAACCTACTGAACTAGCTACCCCACCGGCTAAAGTTGATGCCTTGGTTAAAATACCCCTTCCAATTGCTGTACTTCCCGCGCCCGCTATTCCTGATAAAGTTCCGACCGTACCGCCATATTGAGCAATATTATTATCACCGCCGAATTGCTTAGAAATTGCTCCACCCATTCCCAAAGCTTCCGAAGCTCCGAAAGTAAAGTATGACGCTGCGCCCCTCGCTGCTACCCCCGCAACGGCGTTAATTCCCTGTTTATTTGCATCATAAACAGAACCAACCTTTTTAATACCTACATTGTCATTGACCTTATTAACGGTGTCCTTAACAACTTTTAAAGGTGTTTTATCAATCGCCTTATTTACTGAACCTTTTCCAGTCCCTAGAGGCTTTTTAAATACAGAATTTTTTCCACCCATTTTTTAAACCTTATATTTATTTATCAAGTCACAAATTTCCATTTCTAAAAAAATTCTTGTTCCTTGTATTTCTCTTATTTTCATTCCCATTTTTAAATGGATTGATAAAATGTATTCACAATTTGCCGTTGAAGCATCAACCGAGCAAAGTAAAGTTTTTGTATTCCTGGCCAGGCTAATGACTTCATCAATAAATTTTTTATAAATTGAAAAGCATCTTTTTTCTGCTCGTATATACATATCTGCAATATAAATCTGAGATAAATCGGGCGAAAACTCATAAGTGAAAAATCCATCTTTCAACTCATAAGTCTTCAACCCTTCTCTTTCTTGAATATATTCAGAATATAAACTTTTCATTTTTCACCAAAAAAAAGGGCACTTGCAATAGTCACACTCTCACAAGTACCCCGAACCCTAATGATAAGCGTCCCCGCAAATCAGGTTTAAATGTATTCAATCTCATTTTGTTCAATAATAAGTTTTAAAGGCGAGCTATAGCTAAAACTAGCCGGAGTCGTTACGATTAAATCATAATTCTGAACCCCCGCGCTCGTCGCAGTATTAAGCGCACTATCAAACGTCGAGTTATTTAAAAAGTTACAATATGCTGAACCTGGTTGAATTTCTTGCATAAGTGTTTTATTTAAGTTCTGCATCATTAAACTAAAAAGCGTAAATTCTTTTATTTGCATATTACCATTAAGTCTAACGGCTAATTTAATAAGTTTCGCCTCGTCCAGTGTTACTCTTCTGTTTGCACTTCCAAGATATGCAGTAATCCAAAAACCTTGTACGCGATTTCCTGACGGCAATCTGTAAGGCTGTTGCGATTGCTGACCATGAATATTTATAACATTATTTGACTGCTTCCATGACTCAATAATAGGCATATTTACAAGTGCCGGAGATTCGAGAATATCAATATTAATATCTATATCATGACCAATTGACGTAAACGCCGTTGCGTCCGACGCATCTCTAAGAGAACCAATTTCATTAAAAACAAATTGAATCTTAGCATTATTCTTATTTACTGTATTCATCAAAGTTCTTGCCCACTCACTTGAATGTTTATTTTCAAATATAATTGAGAAAGTTTCAGCGAATGCAATATCTTGTCCACTCGTTCCAAAGTCAGAAACATAACCAACTGATGGAGAATCACCAAGCGAGCTAGAATTTAACTTATAAAGGGCCGGTGCCGAAGAAGTAGAAAGCATTTTAGTTTCACGTCTTAAAACATCAACGCCCGCAAACGACTTTCTAACTTGAATACCATCTGTAATGTTTAAAGACCTAATTAATGCATCTGCAATACCTCTTTTATGAACCAAAGGCGCAGCACCCGCAAAAACTGGCGAAATTTTCCCTGTAAGTGTTACCACTATTTCTTTGATAACTTTTCCCGATGCTATATCAAAATCAACTGTCTGATTATCAACTACTTTTTTAGATGCTAATGGTGTCGACTGCTGAGATAAAATCATATTACTTGCGTTTTTCATGTTTAAGAATCCTTTCTATATAAAATATTTTCCAACAAATGGAATTTTGATTAAATATTCTTTAGCTGTTACTGAAAGCATTACTCCGGCAAGAAAAACACCGCTTAAAACTAATGCATTTTTATGAGACTTTTTCATTTTTTCCCTTTTTTATTTCGTAGGATAATTTTCTCAAAAAAATGCTTTGCTTTAATGTGAAACAAATAAGATTTTCATGTGACAAAAACATGAAGGATTTCAAAAACTTAGAATGTGTAAATGGAAAAGTGATAAGAAAGTTATGATTTTTGGCAAAAAAAAGGGAAGCTATAAGCTCCCCTTTCAAAAAATCAGATCAATCCAATGTCACGAAGACCGTCTAAAATTTCTGATATTCTTATATCAAACCGCTCCCCATTTGCATAGAGAGAAAAAGTAATTTCACCGCTTTTTTTTCGTGGATTTAGTTTTCTTAACTCACCATTTTTAAATGAATATACCGAGCAATTTTGAATTGAGAAAAAATAATCATGAAACCACATATTTAATGCATAAATTTCTCTTAACTTGCTATTTCTGTTCACTACTTACCACCTTGTCATTAGGGTCAACGATTGAAATTCCTTTTTCATCATTCCAATGCACATGGTGATACTTTGGAAATTCTGGCGAAGCTAAAGAGTCCGTAACTTTATCCCCAAATTTTTCAAGATAATAAGAATTTTTTGAAAGCGCGAATGCATAAATATTATAAGCATTATCTCTAATTTGTTTTGGCATTTTTGCCGGTACTTGAGAAATACAATGTAAATGGCAATTGAAATGCCTTCCCATGCCCGCAAGCTTCCCCATTTGTGAATCTTGTTTAATTGATACATACTTGTCTAGCTCATCAAATACGACTGCAATGCCGTCAAATTCATCTTTGATATTCTTGAAACATTTTCCTAACTGCATAGAAAAGAAAGCAACCTTCTCGCCCATATCATATAAATTCATTGTTTCAGTTACTCTAAAAACTAAAGTGAATTTTTCCTTACCCGCAAGCTTTTTAATAATTTTAATTAAATTATCAGTAGAATAATTTTCTACTTCAATGTCACCCTTGTAGTTTTTTGTTGGTGTTGGGTCAAAGATAATTTTCTTTGAATATTGTTGAATGATCTTATTTGCCTTATAAGATTTTCCCCCGCCTGTTTTTCCAAAATATAGATTTACACTCATAAACACCTCTTTGCTAAAGAAACAAGTTCTTTTTGTAAAATTTTTTCAGCATATTCTAAGCAAATGCTTAACTCTTTTGCATTTTGAATATATTCATCATTTTTAACACTTGATTCTCTACACATTTCAATGTGAATATTTTTATTTTGCTCAATAATCTCTTTTATTTTTTCTAAATGAACCCTTCTTGTATCTGCTTTTATCATATTCTGAAATTTCATTTTTGCTATGTAATCAACTGACATATTAAACCGCCTCTTTTAATTTTTGTAATTCAACTACAAATCTTTTTGCTTCCCCAACTTTTGCCGTAAAATCCCAGGCCTCTAAAAGAACCTCAATTTCTAGGAAGTCGTGAGATTTTATTTTATTCCAATCGTCACCAATGTATTTCGTTAGTACTCGGTCCAGTAAGTTAAGACGTTTTTCGCAAAGTTCTGGCGAACATGACAAGATAGTTTCAAGTCCGCGCTTTTCAGCGTCGGATAAACCTTTAGATAAATTATATAACGCCAATTTTTCGGGAAAACTCCCAAGCTTTTCAACAATATGTTTTGGAAGCTTTTCAACAAGAGTTTTAACGTAAATATCGCTAATATTATTAAAAGAACCTTGAGAGCTATCAATGTTAGTTGAAGTTTTTTGATCATGTCCGTACTCTCTTTTTAGTGCTGTGATTGCGTCTTGAACTTTTTCTTTGTTGAAGAATAAAGAATTTTGATGCTCAAATTCTGTTTTTTTCCAAAGCATTTTAAACCCCCATTTGACGAGCTAAATCAGTCACGATAGAACCCACCCCATAAGGCACAGAATAGTTTCTCCTTACCGTTCTGTTATAATCATGACCAAAGCCAAGGTTGTGCATTTGCTCGTGTGCTATAACGCCCATAATTTCCGCAACGGTCATTTTATCGAAATAAAAATCTCTAAATGTCATTTTTAAAGTATTTTTATAAGTGAAAGCTCTGGCGCTCATAAACCGCCTGGCCCATTTGTTGGTTTTCTGAATGTCTATTATTAAATTCCATTCATAATTTACAAAATCTAAAAGTTTTTCTGCACCTTCCATAATAATTTTATAAATTTCTTCATTCGTGTAGCCATTGTTATCACAAAACTGTTTTTTGTTATTCCATGAAAAATTTAGAATTTTTTCCATAAATTCTTCGGAATTAATTACAGTTTGTAAGTGAAGCAATGAATAGTTTAATTTTCTTGCGCGATTTTTTGAAATTTTTCCGCACCCGTCCAAGCAGACAAGTGTCAGTTTCGATTTTTTCATCAATTTTCCCCTGTTTTTTGTATGTTTATTAGTTAAAAATGTTAGCTAAAAAACTGCTGTCGATTTCAGTTTTTTCGCTAATTTCTTCTTGTTTTTCTTCAATGGGTAAATTTAAAGTTTCTTTTTTTACGAAATTTTTAGGGAATTTTTCGGGATTATTTACGGGAAAAATTCCATTTTCTATCCGTTTTTCTAGTTCTGCAATCTGACTTAAAATTCTTTGATACGATCTGTTTTTCACATCAAGCTCAAGTTCTCTTTTTAATTTCTGTGCGTTAAGCCTTTCTAATTTTTTAGCATATTTTTCCATATTTTCACCCTCCATAGATGGAATTTTTATAAGTCAATTTTAAACGAAGCCACTCCCCCCCGATCAACCAACTTTATTTGTTGAGGTTGATAAACCGAGCTTTGCATTTTTAAATTATTAATTCTTTGCTCATTGGCTTCGCGTAGCTTTTCACGGCGGAGTCGTTCCGCCGTCATTTTGTTTTCAATTAAGATTAAATTTTCTTTACCAAATTTTTTTATCAGTGCGTAAAATGAACCTACTTCATTGAGACCACCGAAACCCCTTTTCTTGATGCGAAGCTCAAGAAAAGTCCTAATATGATCGACGGAAAAGCCTTCGCCGATAAGGCGATGGCAGTCGATCGCAAACGAATCTTTTTGATCGTCGCTGAGTTCCTTAATATAAGAGAGATATAAATTAATATAATAAAATATAATGTTTGGTATAGCTTGTGCCTCTTGTGGTATAGCTTGTGCCTCAGGTGGTATAGCTTGTGCCTCAGGTGGTATAGCTTGTGCCTCAGGTGGTGTATTTGCTATACCGTGGCTTAATTCGCTCAAAATTAGCTCTATTTTGCCAAGATTTAAAGTGTATACTTCGCCATAGTTATCATGCTCAAAGTGCCTAGAAACTAATTCTAAGCTCTCTAGAACTCGCAAGCAATTCATTACAGTTCTTCTAGACATTGCTGTTTCTCTGACAAGATGACGAGTTGAAAAATTTCCAGTAAATTTATTTTTGCGCATAAGCGTCAAAAACATGTATTGAAATATGGTAAATTCGTAATGTGTTAAGATTTTCTTTTTAATAAACAAAAAAAGATCATAAGGAAATGAAGCCCAAGTCCCTAGTTTTAAATTTTTAATTTCTGATTGAATCGTGGCATTTTGTGACATTTTAGCTCTCCGCAATGTAATTTTTCAAGTTTTTACATAAAAAAGTTTGAAAAATTGCGGAAAAAATGGCAATCTGAACCTGTTTCGGGTGGTTCGGACTGTCGATTTTTTTTCCGCAATTTCTCGTTTTTTGTATGAGGGTACTTTCGCGAGTACCCTTTTTTTTTCAAAAAACTCAATAATTTTTAAAATAATCTTAATAATAAAATGCTTGAAATGACGTCTAGGAAGTGGGTTTGATGGTAATGTTTCTTATCGTGCGTACTTATTTCTGTTAAATAAAGACCTTATTCAGCAGCAATTTCTAATATTGAAACTAAATGACAACTAACTGGATTGACTATAATTGCATTTTCAAACCAACCACTATGCTCACTTCCAACACCTCGAAAAACTTCCATATCTTCATTATAGATAGCAAGAAAATCACCATGAATATTATATAAAGGTTTATGTGCAGGAAGAATATAGCTATCAGCACCAACTTCTTTTTGAAAGTCAGTTGAAACAGGTCCCTGCTCATTAAAATAATTTAATGCTCTAGTGTGGCAATCAGAATTGCCTGCCTGAGCAAAACTTGATGTCATTATGAGGCAAAATAATAAGTTTTTCATTTGTGTAGCCTTTATATTTATATAAGTTTAAATTGATAACAAAATATACAAAAATATAGATCTCTGCTAGTCTAATAGTGACTGAATGAACTATTTACAACCCATGATCGTCACTTCATTCTTATTAGCATTTAGCTGTTTTAAAATGACGTTATATTCAGAATTTTTAGCGAAATTTTTAAATTTTTTAAGGACACCATAATCTTTATGGCCTTGAAACTTAATGGTAAAAACAAAGTTCTTGCAATTATTTCCCGTAACCCAGTAATTTAGAAGTTCTAATATCCGCTCAGGTGCACAGATGATATCTGAGACAACCCAATCAACTGGTTCTTTGACGGTATATTTAAAGGCATCTTCTTTTAAAAACGTAACTAGCCTATCATCCATTAATTCTTGTTGTAATGGAGAGCGGTCAAGAGCAATAACTTTGGCTCCATTTTTCCTTGCAATATAGGTCCAACCACCAGGACATGCTCCAAGGTCAACTAGTAAATCGCCCTCTGTGATCGTTTTTCCTAAGATGAGCTGAGCTTCAATAATCTTTTTAAAAGCTCTTGAAGGTGCCTTTTTATCATCCTCAATATTATTAAATCCACCTACAAAGGGTGAAATAATAGAATGATAGCGAGAAAGCTCATCAGCCTTTAGATAGGAGATGGCAACTGATCGGTTTGGTAAGATAAAAATTTGTAAAAATGGGAGAGTTCTATCAAAGACTTTTCTTAGGCCAAATACCTTTTTCTTTTTTAAGGCCAATAAGATTTTATCTTTAAAGATCTCTGCCCTACCAGTTTCCACAATTCCGTATTTTTCAGTAAGGGCAAATGAGTGAAAATTTATCTTTATCCCTTCAGCTATTTTTGGAGAGATTATTTCTAAAATTTCATTGACCTGTTTAGAGACTGTATTATCAGGAACAACGACTGCATTAATAAGTGCAGTCGTTGAAAAGGCTATATATTCATTTTCTAGATTTGTATCATCGGCAACACTTATAAGAGGATATCCTTCTTTTACAAAACATTTTTTTGTAAAATCAGCACTAAGCTCTTTTTTTAATGTATCAGTCCAAAGATTGTCTTTGCATAAAATATAGTGCATTAACGTATCTTAAAGAGTTTGAACTTGCTTATAGATAATTGTTTTAGTCTCTGGATTAAAATCATGACAGTTATCAAATGAATAACGGTATGTCGTTTTGTATTTTAAATTATTGAATTCTTCATCAGTGTTTCTAACGATTACGTCAAAAGAAAGTAAGGATTTAAATGTTTCGACTTCATCGCAAGATCCTGCATGATAAGATGAATTTAAAAACTCAACATTATAAGTATATCTTGATTGGTCATTTTCATTAACTATATTATGTAAAAACACAGGTCGACTAATAAGTTGACCATTGATAAGTATTTCTGCAGTTCTTTCATGAGAATTTAAGCTTACGACTTCAATTGTTAGATGGGCGGGAGTTTTATAATCAGAGGTCTTAGATGTAATGAGTTCTTCAGTAACAAACTCTCCAGCAAAAGCATTAAACGCAAACAATGTGATTAGAATAAAAGTTTTCATAAAGTAGATCCTTAGGGTTAAAGTTTAAGTGGCTTATAGCATGAGAATATATATTAATAAAGTTATGAAAAGGTTAAGATTGAAAAAATCTAATCTAGAAATGGACTAACGGCAATCGTCTCACAGCCTGCAAAACTCGCAAGACTTCTTCCTTCTACATAGAGATAAGTGATATCAACAATATTATTATTGATTTCTATGTGAAAATTAGCACTATCTTTTTTTACGTCAATGGATTCAACAAGAATGGGACTAGGGTAACTATCAAAACATGACTCACAATATTTATCTATAACAAACACATCTTTTTTTAACTCAGTTTTTAAGAGCTCAAGTGCCCTATTTGCCTGTTTTTCATTTAGATTTTCACATTCTAGATTTTTTGCAAAACTAAAGTTTGTGAAAATAGCTAACATGAGTAAAAAAAATATTTTTGTAATGCTCATAGGAAGACTTTATAGTTTAATATAAATACAAAAACAATTGATAAGGTAGTTTTTACAATTTCATTTAACCTATTGTATTTACGGCCAAAATTTAAAGGTAAATCATGAAAACATATAATTATTTATTCATAATCCTTATTAATATTATTAGTTCTGCTACTGTTTTAGGCTCTTTTGACTATAGTGAAGAACAGTTTAAAAAAGAGTTATATTCAGCTTATAAAGCCGATGAAACTAAGACTATCTGGAAATATGGCCTAGGTTCTACAATTCTTCTAGTTGCGACGAGAGAGGCAACTATCATTCCTATTCAAGATGAAATATCTGGATCAAAACCTCTTGGAGAGTCATCCCAATATGGTGATCTTATGGGCCAGTTAATCCCAAACTTTACTTACTTTGCCTACCAAAAATGGAGTCAACATAGTGATCGTCGGGCCAATTTTATGCTTAAAACTTCAATGTATTCCGGGATAACGACATTTTTTTTAAAAAGACTTATTAACGAGAGACGTCCGAGTGGTGATGATAGAAACTCAATGCCATCAGGACATACAACGACGGCCTTTGCTTTTGCTGGTGTTGTTGGTATTGAGCATCCCGAATGGGCGATTCCAGCGTATACTCTTGCCTCTTTTGTAGCTGTTAGCCGAATTAATGACAATGCTCATTATATCCATAATATAACTATGGGTGCAACAATTGGGCTTGCCTATGCATATGGACTTAAATCTGTTGAAGTTAAAGAGAAGGTAAGTTTGTTAAGTTATCCGGTTGGAAGTGATGGACTGGCGTTAAATGCAGTAATGAAGTTTTAGTAGAGAATTTCTAATTTTGCTACAATTAGTGTTAAATTGAATTTACCTTGGTTAGATCTCTCAAGGGCAGAGTGAAAAATTTTGTATCCTTGAGCTATATATTCATATTCATAATTCTCTATACTATCTTCATCAAGATCATTTAATTTAATTGTATAAGCGGTATACTCCTGGGCAATTTCATAGGTTTGATATTGGTCTAAATTAAGTGGATATTTATTTACAGAAGGTTTAGTCATCTACGACTTTAAATTTTGCATCGACGATATCTTCTTTTGATTCATCTTTACTTGTGTTTTCTTTTTGTTTTTTTAATTCAGCTTGAATATCATTAAGTTTATTCATACTTATATAAAGGGTTCTAACAATAAAAAAAACAATAAGGACAAAAAGAATCTTAAATAGCATAAATATTTTATGTCACTTGAGGCACTTACTGTAAAGAATTTTATTCTTCACTATCCCCTAACTCACCTACAATTTCAGCTGCTTTATTTGTTATATCTTCCTTTTTCTTTTTTTCTTCTTCCTCGATACGCTTTTTCTCTTCTTCCGCATTTTTTCCAGCACTTACTGCAGCTTCTTTTGACTTTTTATATTTCTCTTTAAGCTCTTCAATTCCTTCTATCTCTTTAGCCTTATTAGATTCTAATTCTCTAAAAAAGATTGAATTTATATGACGTCTTAGCTCCATTCTCTCTTCTTCCCCAATCCCATGGATAATACCATAATACTGCGCATCGACTTTTGCATTCTCTTGAGCTTGCGCCACGGTAATATACATTGGTACAGGGAGATTAATTCTTAAAACAGTTCCTAACTTTAGTTCTGACAGGGAGTTAAAATAAACATCGTTCTCTGAGCAAGATAACAAGGTTAATTCAGTTTCAATTTCGCAATAACTTATATCTGAAGATTTATCTATATAGACATCAGCGGCATTATTAGCTTCCATACTGGACATAATTTTTGATTTTAACATTTCAGACATTTTTAAGCATAAATCTACATTTATTTTTTCTTTGACTGCCAATATACTATTATAATTAAAAACTTTTTGCATATAAGCTGAGTCATATTCTCCTGAGTTAAAAACAATAATAATTGGCTGAAATCCACTTGCACAAACTTCTTTTACGGTTTTAATAAGATGTTGAAACATTCTTGAATCATTAAATGTATTAATGATATCGGCATTAGCTTCTAATTCTTCTTTTGTCACAACTTCCATATTATATATAATTAGCTGTGGTTTAATATTGGTTAATTCTTTTTTACAATCATCTATATAAGGCTGAATCCTATAAACAAAAGAGTAAATATCACTTAAAGGGCGGTTATTATAAAAATCCCCATCTTTATCTATCACAAAGCATTTCAGAAATTTTGGCCTAGAGTTATTTGCATTCTCTGTTACCCATTTTCTTAGTTTAAATTTAGAATCCTCAAGAGACTCCTGTCTTTTTGCTTGAGCTTCATTAAAATCTTCTTGGGTCATTTCAGCAGTTTGCTTAACAGGATTTGCATGAGCAAGCTGAAGTACTTGTGTAAAATTGTAGTTATAATATAAGTTTTCTTCAGATTGATCAGCACACATAAAGAGATTTGAATTTATAATTTTTTTTCGTGACCAAAAATTATTTAAGTGAAGTTGTTGTTTAGGCTGCATAGAAAAATTTGATTCGATTCTAAAATAATTTTCATTTATAAGGCTAAGCTTAGCTGGATGATAAGATATAATTGTATCTTCCATTTTAGCGGTCGCAAATCCATGGTCTTGAACTTTTTCAGGAAAGGATAAAACATTTATATCGTAACAAATTGATTCAAACTCTGATGACTTTATATGGGTACATTGTATTCCTGTCATTGTTGATTGAATGACAAGACTTTGACTTTGTTTATATTCACAGACGCCTATAATTTTATACTTTCGAATAGAATTTTGTCTAAGAAGACATCTAGCAAGGTGTAAGGTTGCTTTAGAATTATTACTAAAATCAATGATGACTAATTTAGGCTTGATATCGTTTATCTTAATAAGATAGCTCTGAATAATATTATCTTCATTAGATGGCCACTGTTCAAAAACAATATCTGTTGCCGATGATAGCTCTTTATACTTAAGTTCTAAATTTTTATAATAAGTAGTGTCAGAACCAATAAAAATGATTTTCTGCTGTTTTGACTCTGCTGAGTTATCAATTTTTTTATTATCTGCCATAGACTCTATTATAACCAAATTGACTTTAATTCCTACAGATATCGCTATGTATAAGATATCACGTGTAGATTATTAAGGAAAAATTCATATTTTTAAACTAAGACTTAAATTATGGGCGATAGCGAGGTAATTGTTTAAGTCTTCTTTAGCTTTTAATTGAAAATTAACTCTATTTTTAGCGTAACGAATTCTATTTTCTAAATAGCGACGACTAATATCAATATTCTCGCTCCAAAAATGTTCACCATATTGAGAAATTTTAGTGGTTGATTGCATATCAACTTTTATAAGTTCGTAAAACTGTGATTTATCTTCAACTAGTCGCTCTTCAAGTAATTTAAAATTTTTATCGATTAAAAATTGTCTCAAGAGTGTTATGTTTTTATGACAATTTAGAATAATCTCATCATTCTCTTTTAAAATAGGTATTAAATTTTTAAGAATTTTAACTGTTAAATCATCTCCTATGCCGGCTAAAACAAATGTATTTTTAGAATATTTATTTTTGAAATTAAAATTTGTAGCATCTTGTTTTAGAATTTCTACTCTAGGAATATCCGTAGGTATGTTAGATATAATACTCTCTATAGAGTCTAGTAAAATAACCTTATTAAATAGCTTAGAGGATGCAATACCTAAATACCCATGGTCACAACAAATATCCCAGACACAATTGGATCTGGGATTAATCATCTCGAAGATAGTTTGAAGTCTATGGGAAAGTTTGATCACATAAGTTTATAAAAAATTATCGTAAGTCTGACTATATTTTTTATCTAATTTTTCTGTGAAATATTTTCTAACAAAATATTGGCCTGCTCTAATTGTTTCAATAAAACCAAATGACTCTAATCTTCGTATCGCCTGAAAAAAGATTTCATTTGAAATATCGAAACTATTGGCCAAATCAGTATAAGAGATCATAGGAGCAATACCATATTTCTTATTTAAATTTGGTCTACACCAAGTGATTCGATAGAGATACATAATGACCAAAATTTCCGTTCTTGTGAGCTTAAAATTAATTAAAATATCATCAAAAAAAAGGTCAGGGATTTCAGATGTACTTGGATGAATATCAGTATTTATAGGGCTACTGGATTGAGTACTGTTATGACCTGAACGTCCATGATGTGATGAGAGAATACTTCTTAGATCTTCCATAAATCACCTCCAGATGCTTCTGTGCATCTAAACATATTCTAACCATGAATTGTGTCCAATGCAAGTGATTTTATTTAGTGCCTAATTAACTCCCCCTATAAAGTTAATTCTAGAGGGGCACCATGTCTCATTGTATTTATCGCGATAGACCTTACTTGAGTGAACGACTCTATTGCGTCGTTCCATGTTTCATTGAAACCGGAGTAAATGACTTTTGTTAATCCATGATGAAAGTCTTTCTCATAAATAGATTTTTTAAGTTCATCGGATACATCATATCTTGAGAAGATAATAAATTGAAAAATATTTTCATCAATCAAACGTATCAGATCCGTTCGAGAACCTTTTGTAAAAGTTAAGTTGTATTGTGAAAATCCAGAAAGAAGACTTAGTTCATAAATTTTTGTCCACCCCTCAGATATATCTTCATTTGTAGTGAAAATATTGACTCCGTTTCCAATTAATAGATTAATCATCAAATCGATAACGACTCGAACCTCTAATTTATTTGAAGAGTCAATGAGAATACCATTGCCTAAAATCATATCTCTTTTATTAAAGCTCAGCTGGCCTGGTATATATCTATTAGGAAATTCTTTTGTTTCAAAATCAAACTCACCATCAATGATCGCTTGATTTAATAGTTCAAGTTTATATTTTTCCATTTCTGTAATAGCGCCAAAAATACTTTCAAATTGATTAATTAAATAACCTAGTAAAACTAAGACATTTGATTTTCTTTTATAAAAATTTAATCCTGATGGACTTGCAAGATGATCTAATTTATCAAAACTCTCAGTAAAATAAACATCCTTACCTATTTGAGCTTCATGGTTCATGACTCTATTAAAAGGGAATAAGTAAGATTGGCTTCCGGCCTTGGGGCCTGTTCCACTCATTTTAAATCCACCAAAAGGCTCAATCGCAACACGGGCACCTGTATTGGGCCTGTTTATATATAAATTACCCACTTCTAATTTTGGAATTAAGTAATTTAAATCATCTTGAGATTGACAATATATTCCCCCCGTTAAAGCGTATTGAGTTGAATTGAAAATTGTAATTGCCTCATCTATTGTCTTGTAAGAGATAATATGCACAATAGGTCCGAATACTTCTTTAGATGCAATGGTATCATTTTCTAAAACGGTTTTTCCATCTAGCTCAAAGACATGGGGAGCAACACAATAATTTGTAAAACTATCTTCAGGGCTCACATGAGTCGTTCCTCCAAACTCTTCAACTTCCTTGCGAGCAGTTTTCGACATACTAATCACGCGATTTTTATCTTCAAGAGATGCAAGTGGATTAATTAATGTTGAAAATTCATATGACGGCCCTACTTTTAAATCTTTTACGGCTTCAGTAAATCTTGCTATAAATGAATCTTTTATTTGCTCATCGATAATAATTCTTGAAGAGGCTGAACATTTTTGACCTGCATGAGCAAAACTTGAATAGATTATCCCTGAAACAGTTTCATCAAGTTCACTATTATTTGTGACGATAACTGCATTTTTTCCTCCCATTTCCGTAATTGCAAATTTAGGAATTGGAGAAAATGAGTACCTCTTACTAGTCATTTGAACGCTTATCTTTTTAAATATTTCTGTTCCAACATCTTTAGAGCCTGTGAAAACAATACCAGAAATTAACTCATGAGAAACAATCTCTTTTCCAACTTCCCCATCACCTAGAGATAATTGAAATACCTCTTGAGGAATTCCAGCAAGCATAGACAGCCTGTGAAACTCTAAACCTATAAGTGGGGTTTGTTCTGCAGGCTTTAAAATAACTGTGTTTCCTGCGACAAGGCCTGCAACCGTCATCCCACATGGAATTGCTAAAGGGAAATTCCATGGAGCTATAACACCAATAACACCTTTTGGAGAATAGCTTCCTAATTGTAGAAGCTTTACTTGCTCATCTATATAGAAATTTATAAAGTCTATGGCCTCATCAACATCTCCAATGGCCTCATCTACAGTTTTACCTGCTTCAAAAATAATAAGAGAAGTTAAATTCTCTCTTTCCATTAAAAGGAGATCTGATAGTTTCTTTAGAGTTATAGTTCTAAATAATAGAGAAGAAGACCAATTGGTCTCGTTAAATCCTTTGAAAAGTAATTCAATTTTATCTTTAACCTCTTCTTTAGTGTCATAATTAATACGGCCTAATTTTAAAGAAGGATTAGAGTTACAATATAAATCTTGCAGACCATTATCATAAAAGAGTTGTCCTTTCTCTAAATTTGAAAGAGTTTTATCTACCTGGGCCCTAAGCTTTAATCTATTTTTTGTTTGATAAGTTCTGATAGGATAGATATTTCTAAAATCTTTACTCATAACTTCAATTGATTGGTCAAATTTATATTTTAAATTCTCTTTATTATTAACTAATATCTCCATCGGTTTTTGATAATTAAGATTCTTTTTGTGAGATCTCATAATTGTAAGGACACCAACTTGTGAAGAATTCTCCATGATTCTTCTTACGAGATAGGCCATTCCAACCAACAGGTTTCCAACAGGGATATAATTTCTAGTAGGCCACCCCATTAAGGCTAAACCAGTACTTAAACCCTCATAGGTCATATGTAGGCATTGGTGCTCAATAACAGGTGCATTTGGAAATTTTAGCTCTCTTAGAGATTCTGCAAAACAGTGGTCTTGAATATTATGTGATGCCACAGTCAGTTGCAACATTGAACCATCTTCCAATGACAAATGCATTAGTTGTCTAAAGTGTTGGTCAGTTTCCTCTTTATTTAAAAATTCTGGAGCATCAAAGCTATGGGCATCGGCTTCAATTGTCTCGGCATCCCAATAGGCACCTTTTACAAGTCTAATTGGCATAACAAGACCTCTTTTAACAGCGAGGGCCGAGACCTCTCTCATGTGTTGAGCTCCATCTCTTAGGTAGGCTTGAATAACGATTCCTGTTTGTTGATAATCCTTAAACTCTGGTGAATTTAACAAAACATCTCGATAAATTTGGAAGACTGTATCTCTATAGTGAAAATGTTCCGCATCGATATTAATAAAAACTTGATTCTCCTTAGCAGACAATAAAATTTTTCGAAGACGGGGAGCAACACATGAATATGTATAATTATAATCTTGAGGTTTAAAATCATTTGCGAGAGCTGAAACTTTAATTGAGACATGAGCTTTTAAAATATTTGCAGTATTTCTCTCCCCTACACTTATATGTCCCTTCCATCCATCAATAATAGATAAAACCTCATTGGTATAAATATCTGCCTCTTTATTTGAAACGACTAATTCACCTAATTGATCAATCGTTGCGTCTCTATTTGTTTTAAATAATTGAGATAGTGATGAACTTGCATTTTGAATATTCTCACCAGCAATAAATCTTTTCGCCATTAATTTAACTGCAAAGCGGGTCATACCAGCAAGGACTCCAGCTGGTAGAAACTCAGCAACAGTCAAAATAATTTTAAATAAAAAAATGAGATGACTTGGAATCGGACGCTTTTGTCCTTTGTATTTTTTTTCTTCGGCCAGGGCTGAATCATTAATTAATCGATTAAATGTTTCAATGAGAATACGTTTTACTTCGTGGCCATTTTTATCATGATCAAGGTTAGGCAAAATCGCCAAAAACTTTAATAAATGGATTCGAATCAACATAAAATTTGCTGTAAGATCGAGACCAAAGTCCGAAAATTTTTCAAAAAATGACTGTTTATACTTACTGACTTCTATGATGAGATTTTGAGATAAATCGACTGATCTTTTATAGACATCTGAAAGTGTTTTTTCATCTAAATTTGCTAAATTCTCATTTATTGTAACCATTTCAATAACAGAGGGACCGTCAAAAACGTTAATCTGTGCTATTTTTTCGGAGAAGTCTTTCAGTTCTTCTAGGTCTCCGTTTGTCTCAATTTCTGTCGCTTGTAAGATACTGAGTTCATTATTAAGATGTTTAGACGCAATCAAGATTTTAGTTTCACTAGGAAAAACACCAATCAAAAACTGCATTGATCCAATTTCAATATTCCATTTAAAGTCTACTTTGTAGTGAGATCTCTCAATAAAAGAAGTAATTTTCTTAAATTCTATAAAGTCAGGGTCATTTTGCTTAATATAATCAATGTAGTCGACATAACTCTTGATCATCCATGGGGAGTTATTATTTAAGCTTACTTGTTCAAAGTTATAATATTTCATTGTAGTCCATCCTTAATAACCTATATTTATCCGATATGAGACATCTTTAAAAGCATAAAGTTTGACTCTATTAAAGGGAAAAGTTAATATTTAAACATGAGTCAAAAGCTTGGATACCAATTAACCATTATTCTCTTTAGTATCATTTTTACTAAACCATGCTTTGCTAGCAGCACTTATACGTTTGAAGACCTAAAAGTCCTAGAAGCTCAAAGGGCCTATTCAGAATTTTACCGCCATGCACTAGACATAAAACCTTCAGAGAGAAATGCTGACTGGGAGTCCATGATGGAATCCATGGGATCTAGTTTGATTAAAACTGTTCAAGAACAAAAAATTTTCAATCAAACTCTATTTACGATTCTTAAAACAATTTCTTCATGGCCTTATTATAAAAATAATGAACTTTTTATCGAGAAAAGAGATAACGTCTTTTTAAAATATTTAAACAATTGCTTTAGTTCAACTCCTGATCAATGCTTTGCAAGCTCTGAAGATCTTTTTTACAATTATCAGCATGAATTTAGTTATTCATTTAAACTTGTTACCTTAATGGCTCAAAAAAATATTCCTCACCTTAAACTATGGCCATATATTGAAAAATCAACTCAAAATAAAATGAGTGAGTTTTATTGTCATCAATCAGAGGTTATTAATACTATCAGTGCAAATATATATAATGAAATTCAAACAAAAAAAAAGAATTCTACAATTCACAAAGATTGTTTAAAATTTATTATTCCTAAATTTAGAGAGAAGCTTAATTCCTCAGATCAGACCGATAGACTCTTTGCCTATACATTTTTAAAAATGAACAAAATGATTACACAAGATGAAGAAGTAAAATTTAATATCAAAGCCTACCTCTCAGATGCCCTAAAGTCTAATAGCGAAATTGATAAAACCATGATTTCGTTTAAAAAACTTGGTGAAAACTACAAGCTCAGAGAAAGTTTCTCAAAAGAGCTAAATAAAAATGAGCCACTACCAGATTTAATATTTGCATCCAAAGAGAATGCTAATGTTAAATCAAGGGTACTCTATAGATACTTTCCAGAGTTTTTTGATTTATATGCAAAAAAATGTTTGAGTTATTTAGCAGGGGAAGAAAGTTATGCACATGGAAACCCTACCCCTAATTGTCATGCCTTTTTTAATGTAAACAAAAATGTTCTTCCTGATAGTTTCAAAAATAAATATCAAAAAATGACATCATTTATGAAATAGCTGATTTTTTTACTGGAATGCTATAAGGAAACTGTAAAGTAAATCTTGTAAATTTATTTAATTCAGATTCAATGATAAATTCACCATTTTGAGAGGTGACAATATCATTAATCATAGATAGGCCTAATCCAGTCCCAAGACCCGTAGGCTTAGTTGTAAAGAATGGCTCTTTTACCTTATCTATATTCTCTTTCGCTATACCAACTCCATTATCTTCGACCATAATATATAGGAATTGGTTTTTTATAAAAAGTTTTACAATTAATTTTGCTATAAAAGTTGTATCTTTTGCCTTCTTTTCAGCAAGTGCATAGAATGAATTATCAAGAAGGTTAATAATTGCTCTCTCAAGCTCATCCCCGATACACTCAAATTCGATATCCGGTTGGATTTCTTCTATTAACTCAATAGAGATGGCATTAGGCTTTGCTCTCATGGCATGGTATGCAAGGTTGAGGCCCTGCTTAAATACTTCTGTGAGATTAAAAACTGAGCGCTCATTACTTGTTGTTCTTGCTTGAGATAGCATTCCCTTAATAATTCTATCTGCTCTTAATCCAGATTTATTAATAATATTACAAATTTCTGCTAAATCCTGGTTTGTTTCTTGAAAATTTTTTACAAAATCAGGAGGCATCTGCTCTGACTTGGCCTTTATGATCTTATCAAGGGTAGATAGTTTTAGTGGAATTAGCTGTGCTGAATTTATAATCAAGTTAAGTGGATTTTTAATCTCATGAGCTATTCCTGCTGTAAGTCCACCAAGAGAGGCCAATTTTTCCTGGGCAATAACTTTTTTTTGAAATTTTCTCATCTCTTCAAGAGCTATTTTTAGTTCAGAAGTTTTATCAGAGACATTTCGCTCAAGCTTCTTGTTCCAATTCTCTAGTTGTTTTCTTGAAAAGTTTATTTGAAAAACTAAATTAGTAAAATTCTCTTTCAGCTCATGAATCTCTAAAACTTCACTCTCAATAATATTCAAATTAACATGATTGTTCTCATCAAAGGAATCAATAGACTTGATAAATTTATTGATTGGAGTCACAACAATTTGATTAATTTGTTTTATATAGACATAAAAAACGATGAAAAGGAAAATCAACATAATCACAAAAAAGATGAGTGAAAAGACAACTTCCTCGACAAGATTTTGGGTCGAATAAGTCACATAAACAGAGCCAAAACTTTTATCATTAGATTGAATTTCTACACGTGTAAAAATTCTATTATCGCGGTAATAAACAGAAGGGCCTCGAAATTGATCGATAGGATCTCCTTTAGCGGCAATTACGTTATCAAATTTATCATAGAGTGTGATTCCTACAAATTTTCTTTCAAAATCTAATTTTTTAATAATTGAATTGAAATCAACTGTAGACTCAAATAATATAGTAGGTTCAAAATAATCCGCTAGCACATTTGTCGTTTCAAGTGCTTCCCGTTTAAATTGACTATAAGTTGAAAGAATACTCAAGACTTGGACAATTAAAACTAAAAAGAAAATAGTTGCCGCTAAAAAAGTAAACTTCTGATTAAGAATTGATTTAAGATTTTTCATCAGATGACTTCTCTCGCAGCTCTTAAAACTTTAGAATTCATTTCAATATTAAAATGATCTAGAAGCTTCTTGTTTACCTTAAAATAAAGATCATTTGCTCTTTCAACAAAAGTAATAACTGCATACCTAGTAAATTTCTTATCATTATCTGTCATAATGATAGTTTTATTTTTTAAGTAATTAATAATGACCTTTTCAGCTAACATTGAGTTTGTGCCTAGAAATAGGGCATGACATTTTTGGGTACTACTTTTTTTTACCCTATGAACACTAAATTTAAATAAGTCACGACTTTGTCTATCTAGAGTTTTTAATAAATGAATGTCACCAGAAACACAAATACTCAAACTCTGACCTTTTTCTATATAGCTATTTGCTAAAAATAAAATATTTAATATCAATCTTGAGTTTTGTTTTAAATCTCTACTTGTTGTACTTGAGATACATATGACAGAGTAAAACATAACACTAAGTATGATAAAAAATTTTAAATTTAATAATTTCATTAAGAATTTTATCGGTATTTCAAATATTTACTTAAAGAGCTAAAAGGGCATTTATAAAGAATTAAGTAGAAGCCCCTGTAGTGAATACAGGGACTTGTATAAAAATGATTACTTTAAGTGTTGAGAAACAAGTTTTGTCATTTCAAACATAGAAACTTGTTTTTTTCCACCAAATACTGGCTTTAACTTATCGTCAGCATTGATATTTCTTTTGTTAGCAGCATCTTGAAGGTTATGCTTCTTGATGTATTGCCATAACTTCTTAACAACTTCAGTTCTTGGAAGTGGTGCAGCTCCAACGATTTCAGCTAACTCAGCAGAAGGCGTAAGTGGCTTCATAAATGCTGGATTTGGCTTTCTTTTTGTTGCTGTTTTCTTAGTTGCTTTCTTTGCAGCTACTTTCTTCGTTGCTTTTTTAGGCGCAGCTTTTTTTGTAGTTTTTTTAGCTACTACTTTTTTAGTTGCTTTCTTAGCTACTTTCTTAGTCGCTTTCTTAGCTACTTTCTTAGTTGCTTTTTTAGCTACTTTCTTAGTCGCTTTTTTAGCTACTTTTTTAGTCGCTTTTTTAGCTACTTTCTTAGTCGCTTTTTTAGCTACTTTCTTAGTTGCTTTTTTAGCTACTTTCTTAGTTGCTTTTTTTGCTACTTTTTTAACTGCTTTCTTAGCTACTTTCTTAGTTGCTTTCTTTGCTACTTTCTTTGCCATAACTTGTTCCTCCCAGAATTTTATGTATTCGGCTAATCTAAAATCTTCAACCACTCAACCATATTAGAGTTTTCTCCTAATGATTTACCTGTATTTTTATAGTTATGCCCCTCATTAAGAGAGATCATTCTAAAGTTATCAACGGGACAATAGTTATAGAGCTTTGTTAAATTATTATCTTTAGCATAACTCTCATAAAAATCTTTTATCAAATGAGAGAAACCATTACCCTGATAATTAATTTTAATCGGAGTATTTTTAGTAAGTAAACTCTTATTTTCTATTTTTAAAAATATAGCACAGATTATATCGGCATCTATGTTCACAGAGTAAAGCTTCCAGCCAGATTTTATTTCTTTTTCGATATTTTCTTTGGTCCAAGAAAAGTCATGTGAGTCAGCGAATGCTTTTACGTTAAAATTATATATATCTTCAATCTCTTGATTCGTTTCCATTAAAATGAAAGATAAATTTTTTGCAGTCATAAATTCCTTTTATTAGAAATATTGTAATGAATTAAAAAACGTAAATCAAATTTTTTAGTCAATTATTTATTAAAAAGATAAAAGTGTAATATACGTAGATACGAGAGAGAGATCATTTGCAATTATAATTGTCATAGAATGAAGATTATGATTAATATAGGTACGAAATAGATCAGAGGTAAAATGAATAATATCAAAGAGTTATATTTAAAAGTTGAAGGTATTCTATCTAGTGCTAAGTTTGCAGTGGCCATCATTACAATATTTGCCATAGCCCTTGTCATTGGAACTTTTCAAGAAAGTTATCACGGGACAGATTTTGCAAATAGACTTATTTATAAATCATGGTGGTTTCTTGGGTTACAAGGACTGATGTTTATCTCTATTTTTATGGCCACTCTCGTAAGACTCCCTCTTAAAAAAAGGCTATATGGATTTTATGTTATTCACGCTGGTTTGCTAACTCTGTTTATTGGCTCATTTTTTACTTATATTACAGGGATTGATGGTTCAATCCAAATTTTACCCAATACACCTTCCAAAACAGTTCAATTAGGTGAAGATATCGTTAAAGTAGCATTCATAGAGGACAATAAGGAATACTCAGTTAAGCTTCCATATAACGCCTTTGAGACCAATTTAGATATCGACATAAGAGATATTAAAATTCTAAAATTTCTACCTTCAGCAGAGCTTAAAACGTCTTGGATTGACGATCCTATGATGAGTACTAGACAGCACTCAACACATTTTCAAATTTTTAACGAAATGGTCTCTGAAGAAGTCATCTTATCACTTCACCAAAGCTCTGATTTTAAATCTATGGAGAAAATGGGACCACTTACTCTTCACTATATGCCATTTATTTTGAAAGACTGCTTTTTAAAAGAGGGAAAATCAGGCTTTATATTTTGGAACCTTAAAACTGAGCAATGCTTTACCCCAGAAGAAAAAAATCTTCCTGTTGAAAAAACACCTAAAGACTCTGTATTTGTTGTTCTAAAAGATGAAAATAACAAGATGCTTAAGTTCTTTCCAGATTTTAGCCCTGTACCGATTAATGATGATCTTTCAAAAGATATGGACTCTCCTTACAGAGTATTGGCCAAAAATTTATTTTCAGATAAGCCAAATCTTTTTATATTTGGAGATGAAATTGTCTACTATCAAAAGAGAAACTCTAAATGGGTCAGTAAAAATTTTAGAGAGAAAAAGCTTATAAAGCTTCCATGGATGAATTTTCAACTTCGACTTATAAAACATTCGAATTCATCTTATCCAATGCAAATTCCAGTTTTTACAAAACCGACCCAAGAAAGTGGGCAAGTCATATCAGGTGATAAAAAAGCAATCCAAATTCAATTAGGAAAAAATATATACTGGGTAAGATCAGACTCTCCTCTCGCTCTTTCAAATGGAAAAAGTGAAATTAGAGTTCAAATTTCTACAACTCAAATTGAGCTTCCCTACCAAATAACTTTAGAACGATTTCAAATGAATACAGATCCTGGAACTAAAAACCCAGCAAGCTATGAGAGTTTTGTCCAACTTCTAGATAGTCGAAACAACGAAGGTGTTTCAAAGCACCATGTTTTTATGAATAACCCCTTAAAATACGACGATTTTACATTTTATCAAGCTAGCTATTTCCCTATAGGGCCTGAACAATATGCTTCTGTATTGTCAGTAAATTATGACCCAGGAAGATTTTTAAAATATCTAGGATCACTTCTCATTGTTCTAGGTAGTATTTGGCACTTTATTATTAATAGACGTAAAAAAAAGGCATAAAAATGAAACTGAACTTATTATTTTTGGTACTAGTCTTACTTTTTTCACAAGGATTTAAGCAGGCAATTGCAAATGATCCATTAACAACATGTAATCTATTAAAAGAAGATATTCCGGTAAGAGCGGGCGGAAGGGTAAAGCCTGTCTATGTTCTCGCTAAAGAATCAATTAAATTTCTAACCGGGAAATCTAAATTTAACGATGAATCGCCACTCTTAACGTTTTGTAAAATGAGCTTTCCTGAAATATATCCTGAAATTGCAAACTTACCCATTTTAGTTGAGCATATTGATTCCAAAAAACTTTTAAGTCTTTCAGAAGATGAACACTCAATTTCTGCTAAAAAGTCATTAGAGTTAAAAGAACTTGTTAGGTCAGAGATTTTTAAACAAAAAGAAAATAATTCTTATAAAAAAGATCTCAATAAACTTTATTCTCGTATTGATACATATGAAAAAATATCCACAAAGGAATCACTGAATTTCTATTCACAAACAACGAAGGACTGGCATTTTTTAAGCGAATACCAAAACAATGAAGATTTTGATTTTTTAACTTACCTTACTAACTCAAAAGATACTTTTATTGCTGATGAGGGGGATAAATATCTCCTAGAACTTACTTATGTTAAAAGTCATATTTATTCATATACACTCTTACTTGTCATCATAGCTATTTTTGCAACAGTCCTTCTCAAAAACATCAAAATTGGTTATGGGTTATCAGTTGCCATCATTTTGATAGAAATTCTAGGAATAACGATGAGAGTTCTAATATCAGAAAGGGCTCCAATAACAAATATGTATGAAACAGTTATGTTCTCAGGCTTTGGAGCACTAATAATATCTTTAATTATTTACCTCTTCAGAAAAGAAAAAATATTTATCTTAGCAGGACTTGGATATAATATGCTTTGCTTGTTTATGATGATGTTTGCAAATAATATGCTATCAAGCTCTATCTCTCCACTTGTACCTGTCTTAAGAGATAATTTTTGGCTCTCTACCCACGTCTCGACAATAATTTTAAGTTATGCTGCCCTTGCTCTTAGCTGGCTCGTAGCGAATATTACACTTATAAAAATGAGGTTTGGAAAGCTTACTAAAAAAGACTACCGCTATCATCAAGACCTAGCATATACATGCATTAAAGTTGGAATTGTCCTACTTGCGGCAGGAATTATTCTTGGGGGCGTATGGGCCGATTACTCATGGGGAAGATTTTGGGGCTGGGATCCAAAAGAAACTTGGTCACTCATTGTCTTACTGTTTTATATGGCAATTCTTCACGCAAAATATACAAATTGGCTTACAACTCATGCCTTTATCCTGCTAACAGCTGCTGGATTCATGACAGTTATGATGGCATGGTTTGGAGTTAATTATATCCTGGCTTCAGGGCTGCATTCATATGGATTCTCAGAAGGCGGAGCCATCTTTTTAGGTACGTTTTTCCTTGTTCAAACGAGCTTTATCATTTTAAATATCAAACAAAAATATGAAGTAAAAAATGATTAAACTCTTAGTTTTATTTTCATTAGTAAGCTGTGCGAGCACTAAACTAGATATAGTTCGCACAGAACTTAAAGATAAAGAAATAAGCGTTGAGAGCATTCTCATTATTTCTGATACTAGTTTTGTTAAAGGCTGTATCTTTGGAATGAATGAAATCTCGGAAGATAAAACAAAAGGCTACCGCCTGGATCTTTGTAAAAAAATGGCAAAAGAGCATATTGAAGGGATGAGGACACTATTAAAGTAGTGTCCTCATATTTTAATTACTGAATATACGGATTAACTAATTGCATTTTTATATTTTGAACCATTTGCGTGTTACCAGTCATTTCAAAATGACCAATTAAAGCACCCTCTAATCTTTTTTGTTCAACATAATATGACTCAATAAAGTTATCCACTTGTCCTTTTAACCATCCTGGTAGTGGTAAAAAACCAAGTCCAACTTGACCTAAGTTAAGGAGAGTTCTAAATCTTTTTACTTCATTAGGTTTGTCGTAATTATAAGCCGTTGCCATTTTACCAGAAAACATATGTTGATTATTGACAAGATTCTTAATCACTCGCTCACCGTCTTCAATCGCCTCAAAGAAAGCATAATTATATCTGGCTTTTACATCATAAGTTGATTGAGATCTTCTAAGCTTATTATTGGCCATTCTAACCATCGCATAAAACTTATCTAGTCCGTATCTTGCCCAATTATCATTTGCTCTATTAGACTCTGGAAGGTTAATTGCACCAATTCTAGATTCATAAATAGATGAGAAGATTCTATCTGCATCTTTAACTGTAATACCAAGATCAGATTCAGATGAGTTCTCTAGATAATGAAGCATCATATTTTGATGAAATAATCTTTGCTCTAAAACAAGATCATGCACTCTTACAAAAATAAAAGAAATCAAGTTAAGCACTGGAATATTATCAAATTTTGACTTTGCAAAATCAATTGCTCTTTTAACTACTTCATAAGTCACATTTCTTTTATAGAAATATCTTGCATCTTCAGTAGAGGCAATCACTGATAGATCTAGAAGCATTAATGCGTCTTTTAGTTCATTTTTAAATTTTTCAAGAGCATTATGCTTTGTAATCTCATTAAAAACACCATCAACATCAATGTTTTTTAAGTTTAATAACGAATCTCTGATTGCAAGGATCCTCTCCTCACTCTCAATGGACTTATCACTATTTTGCTCAAGAGTTGCAATAAATTCATTAATTTCAATCTCTCCTGAATCTTTATTTTTCAAACGAGCGATTTCAGCTTTAAGATCACTTACGACCATTTTTATATATGGGGCAATACTAAACTTTGCCGTCATATTCATTCGAACATAGCTAACCTCACCTTGAGCATTTTTAAGGTAAGTAAATCTTTTTTTGAAAGCATCAAAATTTTGTGCAGACATTGCACTAAAACTCATAGTAAGCACCATCATGGCGCAAATGATTTTTGACATACGAAACTCCTTTTCATATTCTTGTAACTTTATTTTAAAACATTTATCTTAATTATCTACGAAATGATTTTAGATGTAAGAATATATAAGTTAAAGCTTTTGGCAAAAAAAAAGCCCCTCTGAGAGGGGCGATACAATCTTTTTTATTTTTTACCTAGTTCAAGTGCTCTTAAATCTTTACGCAAAATTTTCCCTACGTTACTTTTTGGCAATTCCTCTCTAAATTCAACAAGCTTTGGAACTTTATAACCAGTTAATACTGTTCTACTAAACTCAATTATATCTTTTTCGGATAGGTTCTTATCTTTTTTCACAACAAATATTTTCACGATTTCACCAGACTTCTCATCAGGAATTCCTATGGCCGCAACCTCTAAGATACCAGGATGAGTGATAATAGCATCTTCAACTTCATTAGGATAAACGTTAAAACCAGAAACTAAAATCATGTCTTTTTTTCTATCAACAATTTTAAAGAACCCACTCTCATCCATAATAGCAATATCACCTGTTTTAAAGAATCCATCACTCGTCATAACCTTATCTGTTTCATCTTGTCTTTGCCAATAGCCTTTCATCACTTGTGGACCTTTAATGGCAAGCTCTCCAGCGACACCTTGTGCCACCTCATTTCCGTCATCATCAAGAATTTTAACAACTGTCGAAGATATTGGTAAACCAATCATTCCATTAAACCCCTCTAGGCTTAAAGGATTAATACAAGCAGCGGGTGATGTTTCGGTTAGGCCATAAGCTTCGATAAGAGCAACTCCAGTTACTTCTTGCCATCGTTTTGCCACGGCTTTTTGTACTGCCATTCCACCACCAAGGGTTAATCTTAGTGAAGAGAAATCAAGATTTCTAAAACCTGGGTTATTTAAAAGGGCATTAAAAAGTGTGTTAACACCAGTAATTGTTGTAAATTTATACTTTGTTAACTCCTTAACAAAACCATTTAAATCCCTTGGATTAGTAATAAGAATATTATGGGCACCAATAGAGCTGTAAACAAAGCAGTTAGCAGTTAAAGAAAAAATATGATAAAGAGGAAGTGGCGTAATAATTGTCTCTTCACCTTCTCTAATCGAAGCTTTTATCCACGCCCGTGCTTGAAGCATGTTTGCAACAATATTCCCATGAGTTAAAATAGCTCCTTTTGCAACCCCTGTCGTTCCACCAGTGTACTGTAAAAAAGCGATATCCTCTTGAGTGACAACCTCATTTCTAAATTTAGATTCATCTCCAAAGGCAAGGATATCATTGAAAGAGATGGCATTCTCAATAGACCATTCAGGCACCATTTTTTTAACATGTTTGATCACAAAATTAACGACAAGAGATTTTGGAAAACCAAGAAGATCTCCAATCTGAGTCACAATAATATGCTTTAACTTTGTTTTACCTTTCACCTTCTGAAGGATACTTGCAGAATTTGCAAAAATAACAATGGCCTCTGCCCCAGAATCAATGAGTTGATGCTCAAGCTCTCTTTCTGTATAAAGAGGATTAACATTCACTGCTACCATCCCTGCTCGCAAAATACCGAATAATGCAATAGGATACTGCAGGATATTAGGCATCATAATTGCGACACGAGACCCTTTAGATAGACCTAAATCATTTTGCAAATATGAGGCAAATTTCTCGCTTAATAAATCAATGTCTTTATAAGAATAGGTCTTTCCCATACAAGTAAATGCGGGCTTATTGCTAAAATTCTCAAATGAGCGCTCAAATATTTCAATAATATTTTTATATTCGCTCATTTCGATTTCATGTGGCACATTTTGTGGATAGCTTGAAAGCCATGGATAAGTCATTGAGATCCCCTATTAAAATAATTTATTATATATAAGTTTATTTTAGGCGATGCCTATAGAAAAAAGCAAATTTTGTTTTTAAGAACCAAATTACCGTAGCATTGCACTCAATCTTAAGACATGGGGCAATTGATCCACAGGTAATTTATCTTCATAAGGATTGATTGTTAGCTCAGAGTGATAATAAAGATAGTCGATATGAAAGCCGCAGGCTTTTAATTCAGACTCTATTTCTGATACAGTTAAAAGAGAGCGAAAAGGGCTATATTTAAAATCGTCTGTTTCCTGATAGAGAACTCCATCTTCAAAAAGATAAGAAGCCGGAATTTTTATTTTTTTATGAAAAACCATCGTTTCAATAAAGATTCTCGATTTTTCATGCATATGTGACTTCAAAAAACTGTAGTATTTAAGTCGATCATCTTTAAAGGATAAACAATGAAAAAGGTGTGAATCAAAAAGAATATCAAATGGATTTGAAAGTTTTTTATTTGATAAGACATCAAAGACCTTAAACTCTCCTCTTGGATAAACTTTTTTTGCTATCGAGACGGCGATATCAGAAAAATCAATCCCTAGGTAAGAATCAAAACGATCTCCAATAAGCGTAGGAAGCCCCCCCATACCAGAGCCTAATTCCAAAAGACTAAGTCTAGAGAGATCATTTTCAGGAAATTGCTCATAATAACGATTAAAAAAGTTGATAAGGCTTTTATTATTTTCAGTTAAGTAATCATGAAGTCTCTCTGTATTTTCTAAAAAATCTGGGGTAAATTTAGCATAAGACTTATTATATGATTCAATTGAGTTATTCATAAAAAAATTATACTAAAGATACTAAAAACGAAAAGAGAATAATGATAAATAAATCTCACATACCTTCGGGTCATAAAGAAATTCTAACTGAAGATGGTAGCCTGACCCTTTTCTCTGAAGCTTTTAATGAAACATGCCACTCAACCTCTGGTGCGGTGAGTGAAACTATCCTTCACTACTTAAAAGGATGCGAGATCGAAGAAAAGATAAAAATAAGGAATGAGCTTAATATTTTAGAAGTTGGCTTTGGAACAGGCATTGGATTTTTAGAAACTTATAAGCTCTCACAAAACTATCCCTGTAAAGTAAATTTCACTAGTCTTGAAATAGATGAAAATCTTATTATCTACTTTTTCGAAAAAAATAAATTAAACTATACTAAGGAAGAGAATTTTTACGCTTATAAAAACGATCAAATTTCTCTCTCTATCTTTTATGGAAATGCCCGCTCAAGTATTAAAAAAATAACTAAAAAGTTTGATGCCATTTATCAAGATGCATTTAGTCCTAAAAAAAATGCTGAGCTTTGGACTACAGAGTGGTTTATAACTCTAAAAGAGAAAGCTTATGATGATTGCCTAATGAGTACCTACTCCTCTTCATCGTCCATCAGAAAATCAATGATTAGTGCTGGCTGGAAACTCTATAAAGGAGAAAAATTCGGCCCAAAAAGATCTTCCACGAGAGCAAGGTTAAATGGAACCACAGAGATTGATATCTTAGAACAACTTCAAAGATCCCCCGCAGTTGAAATTACAGATGAGAATTTCAAAGCTTATCAAGAAGGAAAATTATCATGATTAACACTCAAATCACAAAAGATTTAAAAATCAAATATCCTCTTATACAAGGTGGAATGGTTTGGGTCTCTGGTGCAAAACTTGCGGCAGCATGCTCAAACGCGGGTATTTTAGGTGTTATTGGAGCAGGATCAATGAATCCAGAACTTCTAGATCAACATATAAAAAAATGCCGAAACCTAACCAAGAAACCTTTTGCAGTAAATCTTCCACTTCTTTACAAAGATATTGATAAGCAGCTAGAGGTTTGCCTAAATAATAATGTAAAAATTATTATTACAAGTGCTGGGAGTCCCAAAAAGTATACCAAGGATCTTCAAAGTAAAGGGGTCTATGTTATTCATGTAACTAGCTCATTAGAACTTGCTCTAAAATGTGAAGAGGCCGGAGTTAATGCCGTTGTGATTGAAGGCTTTGAAGCTGGAGGACATAACGGAAGAGAGGAGCTAACTTCACTTGTTCTTATTCCAAAAGTTGCCAAAGAATTAAAAATTCCAGTGATTGCAGCGGGTGGATTTTCATCAGGAGAATCAATTTATGCGGGACTGAGTCTTGGGGCAGAGGCGATTCAGATGGGTACAAGATTTATGATGAGCCTTGAGAGCTCAGCTCATGAAAAATATAAAGACTATCTCAAAGAAACCACAGAGAAATCAACAAAACTGATGATGAAAAAGTATATTCCTGTGCGGCTTGTAGAAAATGATTTTTCACATGATATCCAAACTCTTGAAGATCGCGGTGCCGATAAAGACTCTCTAACAGAAGCACTCGGACGAGGAAGAGCGAAAAAAGGGATGCTTGAGGGAGATATCAAACATGGGGAATTAGAAGCAGGACAGGTTTGTGGATATATCGAAGAGATAAAGCCTGTAGGTGAAATTATTGATCAAATGCTTCTAGAGTTTAATCAATGTAGATTTAGAATGAATTCAATAACTTAAATAAGCTTCAACAGATATGTCTAAAAATTAATCACCCTATTACAATTTTTCAATTTAACGATACAAACCATAAAAAAACGTATCATTGAAAAGTAAATATTAAATCTAGGAGTGACTAAAATGAAAAAAATACTAATTCTTATGACATTATTATTAAGCTTTCTTGCAAGTGCGAGAGATAATAATTTAAATGATAATTTTAATCATGACGTATCAGCAAAACTTAATATGATTATAAAAATAATATCAAGTCATAATGCAACTGAAGCTGAAGCAACAACTGCCTTACTAGATCATTACTATCCATATAATATTTTGGCACTAGCTATTGGAAATCCATCAACGGATGAAAACAATAAAACCCTCACTGATAAAATTATAGAGATTGGAAGCATTTTAAAGACAAAATTCGGAGTAACTGAAAATACGATTATTGGGGACTTCATATTCCACGAAGCAGGATGTGCTGCCGGTGGAAGCTGTTAAAATTCCAAATATAACAAAACTGCTCCTAGGACTAAAAATAAATTAGGCCACATAGGAGCACTCCCCTTTATACCAGCAACAGTAAAAACTAATAAAATGTAAAAACCAATATAGGGTAAAATCCAAAAATTAAAAAAAGTATTAATTGCACTTTTTTCAATATCAATTTTATGGACAAAAACACTTACATATCTTCCTTTAAGTTTTAAACAATCGGCTTCTTTTGGAATAAAGGGAAAGCCTTTAATATTAACTCCACCCATTGTTTGGGCAACTGGATAGAAGCTTAGGAATGTTTTTTGAACGATATGAAGTCCTGCTCTTGAATTATGCTTACTATCACAGCCTACAATCTTTGCATCTTGAGTTTCACTATTGAGAAGTAGATCTATTTTATCAGAGGCCAAATAAAAATAACCCACGGTCATTAAAATAAGAAAAATCAAATATCCTTTTGACATATTTTTAAACATTATGAGACCCCCTAAAAAGTATTTTAAAAGAATAATCAGCTGGGAACAAGAATGGGAAGGATTTTATTTAAGAGATAAAAAGCGTAGAGTAAATTAACTCTACGCTAGATATTTTTATGAACGAGATAATTCTAATCTCTTAATTCTATCAGATAGTTTTGGGTGTGTTGATAAGAGTGCACGAAGCCCTGATTCTTTACTTGAGATCTTAAATGCATTAAGAGATGGATTTTCATTTTCAAAAACTCCACCACCTTCATATTGCATTTGTAGTCTTTTAAGAGCATTGATCATACTTTGCTTACCTGCAAGGCTTGCTCCACCAGCATCTGCTCTAAATTCTCTATACCGAGAAAATCCCGCTAAGATAATAGAACCAATGATACCAAATAATATATCAAAAACAATTGTCGTAAGCATATAGGATAGACCTCCTACTGGAGATTTATCATCATCTGATTTCAATGCGTTTTGAACAGCAAAGGCCACAACTCTTGCAAAGAACATAACAAAGGCGTTAATTACCCCCTGTGCAAGTGCCATCGTCACCATATCTCCATTTGCAATATGGGCTATTTCATGAGCAAGTACTCCCTCAACCTCATCTTCACGCATACTATTTAAAAGACCTGTTGAAACAGCAACCAATGAATTTGATTTTGAAGGACCTGTAGCAAATGCATTCACTTCAGGAGAGTCATAAATTCCAACCTCTGGCATTTTCGGAAGATTAGCAGCTTTTGCTAATCTGTGAACTGTATTTACAAGATGAGAATAAGAAGAGTTCGCTTCAACAACTTTAACTCCCATCATTTTTTTTGCCATAAACTTCGACATCATAAGGGATATAAATGAACCAATCATCCCCCATAATAAACAGAAAATTAAGAGAGATTCATAGTTTAGTCCATAAGCGGTTAAATATGGTTGAACCCCCAATAAATTCATTACGATTGAGATCGTAACAATCACAGCTATATTCATAACTGCAAACAAAAAGAACCTTTTAAACATACATATCTCCTTAAAGATGTTATAACTTAAAGATAGTATTTATATCGTTATAGTCAAGAAAAACAGAACAAATCAATTGTCAATTTTGTGTCAACTATGCATCGCACTAAATAAATTTTATATTTAAAAAAATAGAATATATGTTATCGTTTTTATATGAAATATTTTGCTCTATTACTATTACTCTTAATGATATCATCTTGCTCCCTGACCCCGTTTGCTCCTTCGACATCAGGAAGGTCCTATGGAGCAGGTCGTCTTCAAACCGAAGTTGGAAATACAAATTCAAATTATCATTTAAAACTTGGATTTGGAGCATCTGATAAGCTTGACTTGGGCTTTGATATGGAATTTGGAGCTATTTCTACCTCTGCTATCTTCTTGAAATATGCCATTGTAAACAATAAAACAGGCCCTGCTCTTGGAGTTGAATTTGGTTATGGTTCAACTGAATCTACAAAGTTTTATTATGGCGGAGTGGTAGGATCTATCGTTTTTGGAAAACAATTTGAAGTCTTTACAAACTTAAGGCTCAACAGTGTTAGTACAGATGAGAGTGATATTGAAAAAGACGAGTTTAATGGAAATATAAAAATTCTCGCTTACGATGTTAATTATCTGCAAGCAACATACGGCTTTAATCTCTACTTTAGTGATTCTGCAGGCCTATCCTTATACTCTACTTATTTCAAGGGTCAAGATATTGAAACCCTTGAAGATAATACTTTCGGCGCAAGCTTAATTTTTAATATGTAACACTTCTCTCTTTACTTTCTCTGTGATAGATAAAATACCATCACAGCCTAACGTAAGGAGCCATATGAAATTAATTTTTTCACTCGTCATTTTAATTTTATCATCACAGTCATTTGCAAAGTCTCTTGCTCTTGAAACCAGTTCTTTTGAAGAAATTCAAAAAAAAGTATATGAACTTGGCAAAAAATATGGCCCTAAAAATGTTCTCGTTGTGCTTGATATTGATAATACTGTACTAAAAATGAATCAAGACCTTGGAAGTGACCAATGGTTTACTTGGCAACAAGATAACTGCCTAGGCAAAGAAAAACATAATTTTTGCGTCGCAGATAATATGAGTGGATTACTACTAGCTCAAGAAAAACTTTTTACTTTATCAAACATGAGCCCTACTGAAGATAATGCTCCACAAATTGTAAATGAAATTCAGGAAAAAAAATATCCACTTTTTTTATTAACATCAAGAAGTTCCCAATACAGAAACTCCACAGAACGTGAGCTCAAAAGAAATGGTTATAAAATAATAAATCCAATAGGTCCAAAAGATGGCTTTCCAGGAAATTATATTCCCTATGACTTAAAGAATTTAAAGAAGTCTGGAATAACAAAAGATGAATTAATTGTCACAAAAATTAAATCAGCAAGATCTGTAAGCTATATGAACGGAGTGATGATGACTTCAGGGCTTCATAAAGGCATCATGCTTAAAACAATACTTAATAAGACTCAATTTGTACCTAAAGCAATTATCTTTGCTGACGACCATATAAAGCATACAAAAAGAATGCATGAAGTTTTTGGTAATAAAAAGGACATAGAATTAGTCACATACCGTTATGGAAAAATTGACGCTGATGTCGCTAAATTTAAAAAATCAGATAAAAAAGAAGTTATTCAAGCTTATGCAAGCTTAGATAAAATTTTAGGCCAAATTTTAAAGTAGAATACTCAATCATTAAATCATTGCTCCATATATGTATTTAACTTAAAATGCATATATGGTTCTAAAAAATATAAATGAAGTTATCAGTCAGTCGAGAGAATTTTTACGAGGAAAGGAAGATAAAGTAAAACTTACTTTATGTAATATTCTCGCAAAAGGGCATACTCTCATAGAAGATTCCCCCGGAGTTGGGAAGACAACACTCGTGAAATACTTAGGAAAGTCCATAGGACTAAATATTTCAAGAATTCAATTTACTAATGATCTTCTTCCATCTGATATCATTGGAACTTCTATATTTCATAAAGAATCCTCTCAGTTTGTCTTTCATAAAGGTCCATTATTTGGAGAACTAATACTTGCAGATGAATTAAATAGGGCCCCTCCCAAAACACAAAGTGCTCTTCTTCAAGCGATGGAGGAACGGGAGATTACAATTGATGGAAACACCATCAAACTTCCTCCTTTTTTCACGGTTATAGCAACTCAAAATCCTCATATGCAAGTTGGGACTTTTGATTTACCAGAATCTCAACTAGACCGTTTTTCCATGAAAATAAAAATGGGCTATGCAGATGAAAAATCAACAATCGAATTATTAAAATATAATACCGATCAAATCTCACTTAATAATGTCAAAACAATCTTATCGACTGATAAAATTTCCGAAGCTCAAGAAGTGATTCAAACAGTTAAAATTGAAGATGATATTCTTACACTCATTTTCAAGTTATTAGACATATCAAGAACGAATAAAGATGTTATTCCTCTTAGTAACCGATGTGGAATTGACCTCGTTAATATCTCTAAAGCATGGGCATATCTAGAAAAAAGGATGTATGTCATTCCTGATGATATTTATCATATCTTTCCGTTTGTTGCAGGACACAGGCTCGTTCATCCAGAGAGTTCAGATATAGAATTAGAACATAAAGTGGCCCATAAGATTCTCAAATTAATTTGAAATGAAAATACTCAAAAGAATAGAGAAATTTACAAAAAATAATAATAAAGTTTATATCATACCGACAAAAGCTGGTTTTAAATATATCTTTATCAATTTTACTTTATTTTTAATTTCACTATCCTATACAAATAATTTATGTCTTCTTATTACTTTTACAATGGTTGCCTATTTTATTTTACAAATGCTCGATACCCATAAAATCATTCAAGACCTAGAAATAAAATCCATAGCGATTAACGATCATTATCTGGATCAATCAACGATCATCTGCCAGTTAAACTCTTCTCAAAATACAAGCTTATCTTCGTTAATAAATTTTGAGTTTGTCATGAAAGATAAATCCTACTATGCAACTAAAGCTGAAGAATTAACAAAAAACTTAATCACAAAAAAAATTAAAATAAAAAAAAGGGGCCACTATAAATTTAATCGTATTAAAATTTATACAACTGGGGTCACAAGAATGTTTTATGTTTGGAAATACTACCAGTCTAATTTTGATTTTTATACATATCCAAGACGTCTAAGTCTATCTCAAGGACACTATGTGAATGATGCTGATAAAAAAGAAGGAGTCTTTGAATCCGAATTTCACAGTCATCATCCTTATATCTTTGGTATGCCAAGTAAAAGAATTGACTGGAAAATTTATGCTAGATCAGATCAGTTATATTGGAAGAAACATATTGATTTTCACAATAGAGCTTTCGAAATTAACTTTAATAAAATAGATGCTCATAATATTGAAGAAAAAATATCAGCAATGGCCTATCTTATCCAGAAACATTATAAAAATGGACATTCATGGAAACTGGTTCTTCCAAATAGTGTTATTCCATCAGGAAAGGGAAGCGAACATTTTAAAAGCTCAATGGAGAAAATAAGTGTTTATTAAAAGCTTAAGGTATTTAATCTTAATTCCTCCCCTGCTACTTAGTGTTGATTTTCTTCCTACTTGGTTTATATACACACAAATTATGACAATATTATATATCTCATTTCTAAAACCTTATAAGGTCGTTGCCTATTTAAGTCTTATCAATTTATATTTTCTCTATAAAGATGTGGGCTATAAGATCATACCTGAAACAATGGTGCCGACCCTATCAGTTTTTCTTCTCTCTCAACTCATACTAAATAAATATAAGAAAATTTCTGAAGCTTACCTCATCTTTTTATGGATAGGATGTTTTTCAATATTTTCCTCTGGCTTTTACTATTTAGTCTATACCATTATTAGCTTTTTACTTTTTGTTGTTCTCGATAAAAGTCATGAAAAGATGAACTTAAAAAGAATAATAACAAGCTTATATCAAAATAGTTATCAATTTATAATGACTATCATTATCACAACAATTCTATTTTTTTTCTTTCCAAGGTTTCATAACTTTCTTCCTTCAGCTAATAATATTTCGGCTGGAAAAATTGGTTATTCTACGAGTGTAAATAACTCCACTAGTGGTGATTTACAACTCTCCTCTCAAACGGCTTTCTACGCAGAAATCAATACAAAAATACTTCCATCCAATCTTTACTGGCGTGGAAGAGTACTCTCAAGAACAGACGGCTATAATTGGTACTACCAAGAGTTACAACCTCAAAGCTATGAGAAACCCAGCTTTAAAAGACAAATAACCCAAAAGATTAAGTATGAACAAGATTTTGATAAGGATATTATTCTTCTACAGAACCCAATTAACATCCTTAGCTCCTCAATAAACTATTTTAAAATTAATATTTCTAATGAATACAGAACATATGGCAAAATGAAAAAAAGTAATATTGTTGCTATTTCAGATTTTAATTCAAAATACGAACAAACCCTAAAGCCAGCTAATTTAAAAATACTT
>Ga0115005_10000180_pt1 | contig 47180 bp, 46 predicted proteins | sample ArcOceMetagenome_FD_87163 | JGI IMG/M metagenome (GOLD analysis project Ga0115005, IMG submission 87163) | Marine eukaryotic phytoplankton communities from Arctic Ocean - Arctic Ocean - Greenland ARC118M Metagenome | ecosystem: Environmental > Aquatic > Marine > Oceanic | place: Arctic Ocean... | reverse complement strand
GCAACAGTAACATCAGCTGCCGGAGCTTCAACAGCTATAGCACAAGTTGATGCCGCTTTAGTTCTTGTTAATACGACTCGTGCCGATTTAGGTGCAAAACAAAATCGTTTTTCATCGGTCATTCGTAGTAATGATAATACCGCACAAAATCTTAGCGCTTCACGTTCACGTGTACTAGACACTGACTATGCAGCAGAAAGTGCCGCATTAGCGAAAAGTTCAGTATTACAACAGGCATCAAGTTCGATGCTTGCACAAGCAAACCAGCAGCCCCAAATAGCCTTGTCATTATTATAGACGTTGATTTTGTAGCAACAAAATAATGGCACTCAAGTTTTGAGTGTCATTTTGGTTTTTAGTAATAAATGTTTGGAGGTGTGAGATGTCAATAAATGCATTTATAAACAATCAGTTAATATCTATTGATGATTTGACTTTATCCAGTAATGCTTCTAAGCAACAAATAGATGCTGTTGATAAAAAGTTGACTAATGGTGTTGCACTAGAAAAGATAACGGCAGTTGAAGTCAAAAAGTCTGAAGAGTTGTCAAAGAAAACACAGATTAATCAAGAGGAGCTAACTGAAGATAAAAAGGCTGAAGAAAAAAAAGCTTTAGATCAATCGGTTAATGTTTCTGATGCAATGAAAACAATTTCAGAATTTATTAATATGCCCGTTCGTACGGTAAACTTTACGCAAGATGATGGCTCTGAAAAAACAGTGATTAAAATTTTTGATTCTGAAAGTAATGAATTAATTAAACAATTCCCATCAGAAGAGATCCTCTCAATTGCACAACGCATAATTGACTTGCAACAAGATATAAGTCAAAAAACTGGTATACTTCTTGATGAGAATATCTAATTAATCCTCTTTTTACTTAGAGGGAAATGTTTTGAGGTAACAGCGTTATGAATATTACACAAGCTGGTATAGGCTCAGGCTTAGATTTAGAAGCACTCATTGAAGCTTTCGTAACAGCAGAATCTGTTCCAACAGAAATACGTTTACAAGAAAAAGAAGATCGTGTTAAAACTGAACTGTCGGGTATTGGCAGTTTTAAATCTGCGTTATCTACTTTTCAAGATGTAGCAGAAAAGCTTGCATCAGTAGACGATTTATATAAGCAAACGGTGGATGTGAGCAATGAAGATATTTCAGTGTCAACAAACGGTTCTGCTACTAACGGCTCGTTTTCCATTGACGTTATTCAACTCGCTGAAGCGACTCGAAGACAGACTGCCGATTTTACTGACTCAGAAACAGTGGTTGGTGCGGGCTCTTTAACCTTTACGTCAGCGAATGGTGATACTTTTGATGTTGCTATTGATGATACAGATGACCTTTCAGCAATCCGTGATAAAATCAATGAGCAGTCAACAAATTTCGGTGTTAATGTCACCTTAGTTAACCACGATGGTGGTACTTACCTAAGTTATAGCTCCACAGAGACGGGTACAGAAAATGCGCTAACCGTTTCAACAGCCGATACGGCTTTAGACTCATTAGCAGCTACGACAGTAACGAATGCAGCTCAAAATGGAATTATTGAAATTGATGGTAATGTAGTCACTAGTTCATCGAATGAATTTAAAAATAGCATTGAAGATGTCACTATTGTCGCTAACCAAGTAACCGCCTCAGGTGCTGCGACCTTAAATATTTCTCAAGATACAAGCGTTGCGTCTACATTAATAAATGAATTTGTTGCTGGTTATAATGCCATGGTAGAAAACCTCATTGGCTTAGGTGCCCCAGTGCAAGGGCGTTTAGCCTTTGATCCTGATGTTAGGTCAATGAAAAGTCAACTAAGTAATATTGTTACCAATACAGTTTCTTCGATTACTGGAGATTTGAACTCTCTTGGTAGCATGGGGATTCTGGTCAATCGAGAAGGAAAACTAGAAATATCTGTAGCAGGCATAGGTACAATGGATTCAGGTGCCGATCAGCTAAAGAATGCAATTACAAATAATCTTGACGAAGTTGGAGCAGTTTTTGCAGGTACAGGTGGAGTAGTCAGTCAAATTACCGATTTAATCGATAGTTACAATGATTCTGACGGTTCTTTGACACAAAGACAAACAGCACTAAATCTTGATTTGACAGGAATAAGTGAAGACTACGAAACACTAGAAGCAAGATTAAGAGACTACGAAAATACATTGCGTAGTCGGTTTTCTTTTCTTGATTCCACGGTCGCACAATTTAATGCAACGTCTTCTTTTTTAACTTCCGCATTAGCACCGGTAGAGAAAGATTAACTAGCGGCCTCTACTTAAATAACGTAGGAGAGATTTATGAGACAGAATTTAAAAGCATATAAAAAAGTTGATATTGAAAGTAGCATCATGAGTTCAGGCCCGCATCAAATTATTGTAATGATGTTTGATGGAGCATTACAAAGTCTTGCCGTAGCAAGAGGGGCTATGGAAAGAAAAGATTTTGAACTGAAATCAGAAAGTATCTCAAAGTTTGTGAATATTCTCTCAGCATTAAGGAATTCTCTTGATTTTGATGCAGAACCTGAAATATCACAGCGCTTTGATGAGTTATACGTTTATTGCATTGATGTGATTAATGAGGTCAGTTTATCGCTGAACGTTGAACGTTTTGAGGAAGTTATTCAATTACTCAAACCATTAAGAAATGCTTGGTTTGAAATGCCTGAAACATCAAAGCAAGAAGGTCATGATTTACTAAAAGAAAAAAATAAATTAGCACAAGGCGCTTAACTTTGCTAATTGAGCAGCTATTTATAAAAATTAATGAACTTTCAACTAAGGTTGAACAATTACTTAAAAGTGAAAGTGAATCAGAATGTGAGTCGTTGTTAGTTCAGCGGCAATCATTGCTTGAACAATTAGCTGAAAATGTTGCAAAGTCAACTGACGATGACCCTTCGAGTGAGTTATTATCTCAATACTATGAGTTTTTAAAAAGTGTTCAAAAAAGAGATGCTTTATCTATTGCATTTGCACTGAAACAAAGTAAAAATCTGCTTGTTGCCTCTACAAAGCAAGCTAAAAGTAAAAAAGCAATTAAAGCCTATCAAAAAGTACTGTAATAAATATTTTTTTGTTTAATATCTAATTGTATTAGAAAGTATTAATGGACGGTATGAATGAGAAATAAAACGGTACTTGTTACAGGAGCAGACGGCTTTATAGGCTCTCACCTAGTCGAATTACTCGTGGCTAAAGGCTATAAAGTAAAAGCTTTAGCGCAATATAATTCATTTAATCATTGGGGGTGGTTGGAAGACATCAGCTGCAAAGATCGAATAGAGATCGTTTGTGGTGATATTAGAGATCCTCACTTTTGCCGTCATATAACACAAAATGTGGATATAATTTTTCACTTAGCTGCACTTATTGCCATTCCATATTCTTATATCGCACCGGAGTCTTACGTTTCAACAAATGTAACGGGTACGCTAAATATATGCCAAGCCGCGCTAGATAATAATGTGAGTAGAATTATTCACACATCAACAAGTGAAGTCTATGGTACAGCACAATACGTACCTATTGATGAAAAACACCCTCTCCAAGCGCAATCACCTTACAGCGCCTCTAAGATTGGAGCCGATTCAATGGCAATGAGTTATTTTAATGCCTTCGATTTACCTTTGACTATTGCGCGACCTTTTAATACATATGGTCCGCGGCAATCAGCCCGAGCAGTCATCCCTACAATTATTAGTCAGATAGCGAATGGTGAAAAGCAGATTAAACTCGGTGATGTTAGCCCAACACGTGATTTTAATTATGTAGAAGACACATGTCGTGGGTTTCTTGCTTTAGCAGAACATGAATCATGTGTTGGAGAAACTATTAATATAGGTTCAAACTATGAAATAAGTGTTGGAGATACTTTGCGCTTAATTAAAGAAATTATGGGGAGTGATGTTGAGTTTATTCTAGATGAACAACGAATACGCCCTGAAAAGTCAGAAGTGAATCGTTTATGGTGTGACAATGCAAAAATGAATAAATTGACAAATTTTACGTCTCAATATGATTTGAAAACTGGATTAACTAAAACGATTGATTGGTTTATTAACCCTGAACATTTGAAAAAATATAAACACAATATTTATAACGTATAGTCCGGTTCATTATCAAAGGAAAAATGATGAAAAAAATTGCAGTATTTACCGGCACACGCGCAGAGTATGGTTTGCTTTATTGGATATTAAGGGGACTTCGTGACGCTGATAATGTTGATCTGCAATTACTTGTTGGAGGTAGTCATTTATCCCATGAATTTGGACACACCATAGATAATATTGAAAAAGACGGTTTTCTTGTTACTGAACGTTTAGATTTTTTACTTTCATCAGACTCACCACAAGCCATCAGTAAATCTTTAGCATTAGCGGTAATTGCTGGTGCTGATTGTGTTGCAAGATTAAAGCCCGACTTATTAGTTTTATTAGGAGATAGATATGAATGTTTAGCACTTGCGCAATGTGCCATGTTAGCTAACATTCCTATCGCACATATTCATGGTGGAGAAAAGACAGAAGGTGCAGTTGATGATGTTATCAGGCATGCTATTAGCAAAATGTCTCACTTGCATTTCACAGCCACAAAGACATATCAAAATAGGGTCATCCAATTAGGAGAGCACCCAAGTAGGGTTTTTGATTATGGCGCTCCAGGGGTAGATAATATAGATAAGCTCTCGTTACTATCAAAGAAGCAATTAGCTGATGTTATAGAACTTCCTCAATTAGAGACATTTTTTTTAGTTACTTATCACCCTGTCACATTATCTTCGAATGAAGCAAAAATTGCATTAGACAATCTATTAACCGTTTTAGCTAAATATCCGAACTTTCAAGTACTCATTACCTTTCCAAATGCTGATTTTCAAGGGCGTAAACTGATTAATGTGCTGAAAACCTTTGTATCTAAATATTCAGAACGCGTGAAGCTATTTGAATCTATGGGGCAACTCAATTATTTATCTGCAATGAAGCATGCTTCTTTAGTCATTGGCAATTCATCAAGTGGAATAATCGAAGCACCGTCATTTCAAGTACCCACAATTAATATAGGTGATAGGCAAAAAGGGCGTGTTTGTGCTGATTCAGTTTTTCATTGTGGAGAATCAGTTGAAGCTATTTCTAAATCGATAGAATTAGCCCTTAAACAGGAAGCTTTACATGTTGTCAATCCTTATGGAAAAGGTGGAGCTTCTGAAAAAATTGTTGAAAAGTTAATTACAGTTAATATTGATTCATTGCTTGAAAAATCTTTCTACGACATTGATATTAATGTGAACGACTAAAATCCATTGTAATCAAAATCAATAATAAAGTGTGGTAAGGACATATATGATTTCAACATTAATTATCGCTGAAGCAGGTGTAAATCATAATGGTAGTGAAGAGCTTGCTATAAAGTTGGTTGACGCTGCTATTGATGCCGGCGTAGATATTATTAAATTCCAAACCTTCAAGGCGGATGAGCTTGTTACCTCTGAGGCTAAGCAAGCTGATTATCAAATAAAAAATACCGAAAAAACAGAATCACAATGGTCAATGTTAAAAGGTTTAGAACTTAGTTTTGACAGCCATATGTCGATAAAAAAATATTGTGACAGTAGAAAAATTGAATATTTATCAACGGCGTTTGACTCGTTGAGCTTAAAATTTCTCACTGAAACCATGAGCCTAACTCGGCTTAAAATCCCATCGGGCGAAATCACTAACGCACCTTTTGTTCTTGAACATGCACTTACAGGTTGCGATATCATTTTATCTACAGGCATGTCTACACTTCCAGAAATTGAGTTTGCGCTTGCCGTTATTGCTTACGGGCTAATCAATAGAACTGAAAAATCAACACCAAGTCGTGATGCTTTTTTCCAAGCATATCAATCGGAGGAAGGGAAAAAGCAACTTCAGGAAAAAGTAACTTTATTGCATTGTACTACCGAATATCCTGCACCTTTCGACCAGGTGAATTTAAAAGCTATGGATCTGATGGCAGACACTTTTGATTTACCCATAGGTTATTCAGATCATACTGCTGGTATATCGGTTTCGTTAGCTGCAGTTGCGCGTGAAGCTTGTGTGATTGAAAAACACTTTACTTTAGACCGAAATATGCAAGGGCCAGATCATAAAGCTTCAATAGAACCTGATGAGTTAAAAACGCTGGTTACAGGGATCAGAGAGATAGAGGTCTCCTTAGGTCAATCAGTTAAAGTCGCAAGCTCTTGTGAAGAAAAAAATAAAGCGATTGCACGTAAAAGCATCATTGCCAAAAAAGAGATACGTAAAGGCGAAATGTTAACGGAAAAAAACTTGATGATAAAAAGACCAGGAACAGGAATATCCCCAAATCAATATTATGAAATATTAGGTCGCAAAGCTGTAGATAACTTTAAGCCTGAACAGCTTATTCGAATCGAATTGGTGTAAAGTGGTTTAATTATTGCAGCTAAAGGATTAACGCTTGTATATTAGTATTGTGCTACTTGGAAGATAAGTTATGTGTCAAAATTGGGAAAGTATATTAATTCAGCCATCAGCAACCATGGTTGAAACCATTGAAGTTATTGATAAAGGCGCGCTTCAATTAGCTTTAGTTGTTAATACCGATAATAAGCTCTTAGGTATAGTCACTGATGGCGACGTTAGGCGAGCATTGATACGTCATCAAAGTATGGATTGCTCCATATCTGATGTTATGCACAAAACGCCACTAACAGCAGAATTTGGTACTTCTCGTAGTAAGTTATTAAACCTAATGAATAAAAATGCTTTATTAGCGATCCCAATTGTTAAGAAAGGTATTTTAGTTGGTTTAGAGACTTTACAAAAAATTGTACGACGTTCACATCACGATAATCCTGTATTTCTAATGGCTGGTGGTTTTGGTACTCGATTAAAGCCATTGACCGATAATTGCCCAAAGCCATTACTAAAACTCGGTGGTAAGCCTATTCTTGAAAATATTTTGGAAAACTTTATAGCATCAGGTTTCCATAATTTCTATATTTCAACTCATTATATGCCTGAAAAAATTCAGGATTATTTTGGTGATGGTTCTCAGTGGGGCGTAGATATTAAATATATTTATGAAGAACACCCGCTGGGTACTGGTGGTGCTTTGGGGTTATTACCTGGTGATATGCCAGATTTACCTGTAATTATGATGAATGGAGACTTACTAACTAAGGTTGATTTAGAATATTTATTGGCATATCACAATGAAAAAAAGGGTATTGCCACAATGTGTGTTACTGAATATGAATATCAAGTACCTTATGGCGTTGTACAAACTAATGGTCATGAATTAGTCAGTATGGTTGAAAAGCCTACCAATAAATTTTTTGTTAATGCTGGAATTTATGTGATCACACCTTCGTTGATTAACCGTGTAACTAAAAATCAAGTGATTGATATGCCTACATTGATAAGTGAGCAAATTGCATTGGGCGACAAAGTTTCTGTTTTCCCAATACATGAATATTGGCGTGATATAGGGAAATGGAATGATTATAACCAAGCTCAAATAGATGTGGAAAACGACTTTTAATGCGAGTAAGTAAAAAAGTTCTTGCTTTCATTGGCGCAAGAAGTGGTTCTAAAGGACTTAAAGACAAAAATATAAAGCGACTTAATGGTAAACCATTGATGGCTTGGACTATAGAAGCCGCACTTGCAAGCGAGATTATCGACTTAGTAGTTGTGTCAACTGATTCTATGGAATATGCTGAAATTGCTAGAAGTTATGGTGCGAAAGTTATTTTACGTCCTGAAAACTTAGCAGGAGATGACGCATCTTTAATGGCTGCACTTCAGCATGGATATCAAAAAATTCAAGACGAATTTGGCGACTTTGATACGCTAGTGAATCTACAGCCGACTTCACCGCTTCGTACATTTGAGCATATTGATGAAGCATTGATGCTTTATTCTCAAAATAAGATGGAAAGTAATATTAGAGTTTTTTCTTGTCTTTCAGTACCTGCAAAATATGCTTGGATAATGAGTTGTGACCAACAAGGGTATGCTCAATTCGTTAACAAAGGAGAGCAGAAAAAAACCGCTCATTCACGTCAAAAGAATAAAAATGTTATGTTACCTAACGGTGCCATTTTTATTTTACCTGCTAGGGATTTAACACGATTTTATAATGGTAAATGTATACCTTATATAATGAATGAACGAGACTCTATAGATATTGATACTTTAGATGATTTTGAAAAAGCCGCTAAAATTATGCTTGAAGTAAACTAAGCACTATTCCATCACTCTATATTAGAGATGAGCTACGCTTATGTTAATTGAAAAAGCCTCATAGTATTTGATAAAGAGGTACCCATACAAAAATCCATACGTTCTAAATAGTTATAAAAGCACCTTCAAAAAATATTTTTGTTACTCCTTAAATTAATTAAACCTTATTTAAGTATTTTAGTGCAATATGATTATTTGGTTCATGTTCTAAAGCATATTCAAAAGCCGTCTTAGCTGAATCATCTTCATTTATACCTTGATAGATGGTTCCTAAAGAGATCCATGCTAGGGCATCTTCAGGATTTTCAGCTAAGTAGTCTGTATAACAAATAATCGATTGTTCAACTTTCCCTAATAACTTTAATATTTTTGCATATTGTGAAGTATAAATGCTAGCTAAGTCTGATAAGCTTTTGAAAGCCCGTTCTGCTCTATCATAGTCTTTAAGCTTTAGCGCGAGAGATGCTATTTGTTGTAGCTCATCTTCTTTTATTTCATCTTGATTTAACAAGTCAAAATATTGTAATGCTTCGGTATCTTGTCCTTTAATGACAAAATAAAAGGCGTGTGCAAGTATGCATAGGTCTTCAGCTAGCTTTTTATTCTCTTCAATACCAGAGTATATAGACAGACTATTTGCTAAGACATTTAAACCATCCATATTATTTTGATGAAATAATACAATTATTTTTCTTCTTACACCGGTTAATGATGCTTCCTTTCTCGTCCTTGCTAGGTGTGGAGAGTCGTCATCGTTAAGTACTTTATTAAATTTTGTAGCATGTTCATTAAATTTCACGGTTAATTCGTCAGTAAGCTTTACTGAATGGTGGTGACTATTTTTCAACCAAGATTGAGCGCGCCCAAAGTGTTTATCTTGTTGCCATTGCTTAAATATAATATCAAAGTTGGGGGATTCTTTTTCTTCTTCTATTCTACTTTTAATACGTTCTATACAACTTTGAAGAAGTTTTATTAATGTATTACTAGAATCAATATATGCTTGATAGTATAAACGTCCCGTTTCTTGTATTTTATCATCAGACCAATCATCATGGGACGTTTGAGCCGATTTTATAAACTCATTTAAACCAAAGTTTTTAACAAATGCTTCCGTTTTTTTATAGCTGGTAGTCAGTTTTTTCTCAATTTTATCCATGCGTAATTTGTATTTGAAATTTTCACTTTCTTTACCTTTTACTGAAAATAGCTTTATGTTGCACTGCAACGCTTCTTCGGCAAGAAGTTTTATTTTTTGAATGTTCTTTAATACTTTAATGACTTTATTCAGAATTACATTGTCATCTTCTCGAGTCGCGGATTGACTAATTTCAGGTAAAGCAGAATGTATTTTCTGCCAAATATCATCTTCTTTTTCGTCAAATGATAATTGGGATGTTGGAATATGATCAATATGTTTAGTACGCGCTGCATTTTTTGACAAATTATAAATACAAACGCCTTGATCTATTACCTTACCTGCTTGTCCAGATAAAGATAATACAGCATTATCAAATGAAATTGATGTTTCTGCTTTATCACCTGAATATGTTTCAACCCAAACTCCCGGTTGCCCTAATATTGGTCCAACTTTAGCTTCGTTACTACCAGATGCATGACTCACACCTGTCTGTGAATAACACAAGTCTACACCGGAGAGAAGAATGTTACTGAAGCCCATTTCTATCGCGACTTTCAATGCGGTATTAGTTACCGTAGGACCGCTCATAATACTGCTGTTTTTGTCCGTGTCATCTTCCCATGGAAACCTTTTACCAATACAAATACTTCTCCCGTGCCATTGTGATAATAAATTCGGAGTGACACAGTTTGCATGTAAAAATAGAACTTGAGGAGGTAATTGCAATAGTTCTTTACTCACATCAAAGCTAACATTGTAGGGATCAACTGAAACTATAATGTGGGGTATTAATTCATGTTTAAGTAGTAACTTTGCAATTCGAGAAACAGCGATAATCACAATATTTTTTTGGTTGTCTTTTAACCATTGAATATCGTCGTCGAGTGAAGGACCTCCTCCTAGTATGGCACAGGTTTTTCCTGAGAATAAATCATTAAGTAAAGCAGATGAATGGCGGTTTTCAGATATATTCATTAATTGGCGTGTCATAAAAGGATATACACCAACGATAGCTCGAGTGAAAAAAAGTGTAGATTCTAATTCTTTTATCACTTTTTGATTGTTGGTATGATAGTCAAATAAATAACAATCTATTGCAGCTAATGATTTTACAAAGTTAACATTATTCTTATATACATAAACTTTCATTTCTAGTTCATTTGCAATATCTACCCAATTATCAGGAGTGGAAAATGCTACATTTTCTTTGTCATAATCAGCAGGTAAATTATCTTTAATTTGATCAATGATATGTGATAATTCGATAAATAAATAACGGGTATTTTTTGGCGTTTCCTTATTGATTATATAGGAAGCTAATAAACCTGAGTCAGTACCTAAAATAATGTATAAACTCTCTTCTTGATCAAAATTCTCAGCAAAGTGACGTTTATAAATGCTTTGAGAACTTTCTTTAATGAAAGCATTACGGTTTACTGAGTATAAATATTGTTCGTTATACTGATTTAATTTGAATTGTTCATTCTGGGATATGTTCGAGTTTTGCATTTATATACCGTTATTTAAAAAGCTGACAATTTTAGCAACACTATAATTAAGTCACTAATCTTTCAATAGCTATATTTGTCAAAATAATGACTTTTATTCATTACAGTTGCAGTTTTTTATTATAATAAAGCAATATTAGCGCCATCATTATAACCATACCTATATTTGTGTATGTATGGTGGATATATACAAATAATTGAAGATATTCATTGGAATTTTATTTGCGACCATTAATATTAAAGTAGTATGTATATCTTTATTTTAAAAGGTGATTCAATTGTACATTTTAAAAATTAAAGTCTTATGGTAATCCTTAGCGTCTTATGAATCGGCTCATATTTTAAAAAACTATTGTTTATTGCCAATCCACTGTTAAGTAAAGGTTTTAATAATGTAGATATGTTTTATATATACTCAAAGTACTCGATAAGTTAGGGACAGTTACATCTTACATCTTACATCTTACATCTTACATTAAATCATTATTTAAATAGGTGGAGTACAGATATTACGAATTTCATCTTGTGTCATAAACCACATATAACTTTAAATAATAGTGTGGAGGCAATGTTCAACTTTTCTCAGTAGCAGTAGATTGTCAAATTAATGACCCATAACCGTCAAATTTTTGTTGCTTATTTAGTGTATCTCGCTAGAATAAAATTTAGTGTAATATAAATAATGGTTTACAAGTATATATGCAAGGTCAAAAACATGTGCTTGTCGTTGATAACGACAATACAAGGCGCGATCAAATAGCCACCGTATTATCATTTGTTGGAGAACATTTTCATGCTTGTCCTGAAGAAGATATTGATGAATACTTCAACGATTCCGATAATATCCTTACTGTTATTTTATGTGGTAAAGTCAGTGATTTACTCGTCAATTTTGTCAAATCAAATCCTGCGACCCCTTTTATTTTACATGATGTGCTTGATGCAACACTGCTTAATGAAGCGGTGAATGTCTTAGGCAGTTTGGCTGTGCCATTAAACTATGCTCAGCTCACCGAGCAAGTACATCACTGTCACCAATATCATAACCAATTACCTTCAAAAAGAAATAATGCAGGGCCTAGTACGCTATTTCGCTCGTTAATTGGGTCGAGTGAACCGATGTTAGAAGTTCGCTTTTTAATTGAACAAGTCGCGAGCACGCAAGCGAGTGTGCTCGTTCTTGGTGAATCGGGCACCGGTAAAGAAGTTGTCGCTCGTAATATTCACAACTTGTCTGACCGCAGCAAAGGACCCTTTGTACCCGTTAATTGTGGTGCTATACCGGGCGAGTTACTCGAAAGTGAATTGTTTGGTCATGAGAAAGGTGCGTTTACTGGCGCTATCTCTACGCGTAAAGGACGTTTTGAAATGGCGGAAGGAGGCACATTATTTCTTGATGAAATAGGTGATATGCCACAACCGATGCAAGTAAAGTTATTACGTGTTTTGCAAGAGCGTACTTTTGAACGAGTAGGTGGCGCAAAAAGTATCAAAACCAACGTTCGTATTATTGCTGCAACACATCAACATTTAGAAGATATGATCACCGCAGGAACATTTCGCGAAGATCTTTTTTATCGCTTAAATGTTTTTCCTATCCAAACACCTTCATTACGCGAAAGAAAAGAAGATATTCCTTTACTTATTAAAGAGCTTATTTCTCGTTTTGAAGCAGAGCAAGGACAAAGTGTCCGTTTCACTGACCAAGCGATCGAATCTTTAAAATTACATGCTTGGGCAGGGAATGTACGTGAGTTATCAAACTTAATTGAACGTATGATTATTATGTTTGGCGAACAAGTCGTCAATGTGAACGAACTGCCTGAAAAATATCGTCATATTGATATTGAAGAGTATCAACCAGAGTACCCTGATGAATTGCAAGAACGAGAGGCGATAAATGAGCTTTTTTCAGGTTTTGATTATGACGACGAAGAGGAAATAAGCTTTGATAACGAAGGAGAAAGTTCATCTATGGTGGATGTTTTACCAAACGATGGTTTGAATTTAAAAGAGTACTTAGCAGACTTAGAAGTCTCGATGATAAACCAAGCGCTTGATAAAAATGACTGGGTAGTTGCTCGTTCAGCTGAATTATTAGGGATGCGCAGAACAACGTTAGTTGAAAAAATGAGAAAATACAGTTTACAAAAGAAGGATAATTAATCCCTTCACGTTACCTCGTTTTTATTGCTAATGATAACGACTGCTATCGTGTCACCACTGTTATATTTATTGAGATAAAACACCATAAGCCAAATCTTTGACAATGGCTGAATGTTCAATAAAGTAATGTTAACCTCATGAAAATCAATGTGAAATATCTTTGGCATAGTTAATGCTTTATTTGGTTGTTATTTTTAAACTGAGTAAAGTATATGGCCGTTGCAGTTTCACATTCATCAGCATCTTCAAAATTGTCATCATCACTGCATAGTGTGAAGGATAGTTTGTTCCATCAAGCTAAGTTTGCTTTTACTCAGCAGCCTTTTTCTACAAGTCATACTTTAGAAAGTGAATCATATCGTGGTGAACTCTCTTTACTCCGTCAGCAATCTAATCAACTTGAGCAAATAATTGATGTCATGCCTACCGGGATGATAATGCTTGATGGCGACGGTATTGTTATTAAAACCAATAAGATTGCTAGCTTGTTATTGAATGAGCCTATTCTTGGGCAAGCTTGGTTTGATGTGATTAAACGCTCTTTTAAGCCCCGTGCAGATGATTGGCATGAAGTGTCATTAAAAGATGGCCGAAGAGTTAAACTAGAAATTACTGCTTTGGGTGATCAACCGGGTCAGTTAATCATGATCACCGACCTCACTGAAACGCGTTTACTACAAGACAAGCTTGGCCACATGCAACGCTTGTCGTCGTTAGGTCGTTTGGTTTCAAAGCTTGCTCATCAAATTCGCACACCACTTTCTGCAGCAATGTTATATGGCGCGAATTTAAAAAATAAAAAACTTTCTCCAATCGATCGAAGTAACTTTCAAGACAAATTAATATCACGTTTGCAGGACTTAGAACAACAGGTAAACGACATGTTGTTGTTTTCAAAAAGCGGTAAACAGCAAGTGGTAGAGCCACTATCAATTAACGAACTCATTACTGACTCTGTTAATAGCGTTGAGGCATTAGTGACTCAAGCTAATGCAAAAATAACGCTCTCACTTTGTCATGATGATTGTGAAGTTTTGGGTAACAAACGAGCATTAAGTGGTGCAATTGAAAACTTAATTCACAACAGCTTACAAGTTATCAGGCAAGATGCTGAAATTACGATTACGACTTATTGTCAAAGTGAATATGCCTATATCAGCGTTCAAGATAATGGGCAAGGTATTGAAAAAGACCTTGCCCGTAAAATTTTTGAACCGTTCTATACATCAAAAGCGCAGGGCACGGGTTTAGGTTTAGCCGTAGTTAAGTCCGTAGCAAATGCGCATCAAGGTGATGTACGTTTAGTGAGTAAACCGGGAGAGGGTGCTCATTTTTGTATCCATTTACCTATTTTAGAAACTCACCATGTTTATAGGGAGAACACTAATGAGTCATAGTAAAATATTAGTTGTTGAAGATGATGCAGGATTACGAGAAGCATTAATTGATACGCTAAAGTTGTCTGGCTATCAATGTGTTGAAGCAGAATCAGGTGAAGACGCTTTATTGACCCTTAAAGAACAAAGTGTTGACCTTGTTGTTAGTGATGTACAAATGGGGGGAATGTCAGGGTTAACTTTACTTAATAGTATCAAAAGAAATTGGCCGAATTTACCTGTGCTTATTATGACAGCATACGGTACGATTAATGATGCTGTACAGGCTATGCGTGATGGTGCCTGTAACTATATGGCAAAGCCCTTTGCGCCTGAAGTTTTGCTCAATATGGTTAATCAATATGTGCCCTTAAAAGTGACTCAACGTCATGAGCCTATTGTTGCGGATGCCCGCAGTATCGAACTATTAACACTTGCTAAAAAAGTTGCCACTACCGACGCTTCAGTCATGGTGCTTGGACCGAGTGGTTCCGGTAAAGAAGTATTAGCGCAGTATGTGCATTACAACTCTAACCGAAGTGATAAACCTTTTGTGGCTATAAATTGTGCTGCAATTCCAGAAAATATGCTTGAAGCGACCTTGTTTGGTTATGAAAAAGGTTCGTTCACCGGCGCTATTCAAGCTTGTCCAGGCAAATTTGAACAAGCGCAAGGTGGTACCATCTTATTAGATGAAATAACCGAGATGGATTTAGGTCTTCAAGCAAAAATTTTACGCGTATTACAAGAACGAGAAGTTGAGCGTTTAGGTGGCCGTAAAACTATTAAGCTTGATGTGCGTGTTATAGCCACCAGTAACAGAGATTTAAAAGGTGCAGTATCTGACGGAATATTTCGTGAAGATTTATATTACCGTTTGAATGTGTTCCCACTAACGTGGTTACCTTTGTCCAAACGCAGAGATGATATTGTACCACTCGCTAAACATTTAATTGCACAAGTGTGTAAAGTAAATGGTCAAGCCATTCCAGAACTTACTGCTGCGGGTCGAAATAAAATAACGCGCTATGATTGGCCGGGTAATGTCCGAGAGTTAGACAATGTTATTCAAAGAGCTATTATTTTGCACAGTGATCATATTATTGATGCGGGTGATTTGTTAATTGAAAATTTTGACAGCGAAATTGTGACAGATATGCCGATAGAAAATAATACTGAAGACAAGTTAGGCAATGAACTGAAACTACAAGAACATCAAATTATTCTTGATACACTTAACGCATGTCGAGGCAGTCGAAAAGATGTTGCCGAGAGGTTAGGTATCAGTCCAAGAACATTGCGCTATAAAATAGCGAAAATGCGTGATTCAGGGATTCAAATACCCGCTTAAAAATTATAACTAATGACATATTTATGGTCTTAGTTTAAAAATAAACTGTAATTTCATTTAACCCAATATTTGTGTCATTTAAAATATTGGGTTTTGTTATTTAAAGCCCGCAGACACACAGCTTCTCTTGGTTTAACACTGGCATCATGCTTGCAATATCTTGTTATATCGTTAATTAATCCACCCTTTATGGGATTAGTAGCAAAAAATTGACACAAGTGAGTAGCTCATGAATATCAACACAAATTCTTTATACGCACAAATGCAAAGTATGTCGCTTGGAAACTCATCAACGCAAAATGCTTCGTTTGAAAAAATGGGCAATAACTTAGCAATGGGCGATAACGCTGCTCCAGCAGTCAATAAATCATCGACTAGTTTTGGCGATATGCTGAAAGATGCAGTCAATAATGTGAATGATATTCAAAAAGACTCAGGCGCGAAAAAAATTGCTTTTGAGATGGGTGACCGCAGCGTTACGCTTGCAGATACCATGATTGCTTCTTCTAAGGCGGGTATTGCCTTTGATGCGACTGTGCAGGTGCGTAATAAGTTTGTTGAAGCATACAAAGAAATAATGAATATGCCTGTTTAATCAGTTCATTTGATCAGATTGAAATATATAGAATTCGTAATAAAAATCAAGTAGTAGTGGAGAAAATAAGTGGCTGATACCGATAATAACTCAATGGTTGCTTCAGATGGTGGCACAGGTATGATGGCAAGTGACGGCGCTGAAAATGCAGCGGGAGAACAAAAGTCAGGTTTTGCTTCTGCCATGGGCAATGTTGATTTATTACGACAATTAACTTTAATTATGGCATTAGCCATATGTTTAGCAATTGCTGTGTTTGTAATTATGTGGGCAAACCAAGCTGAATACCGATTTCTTGCAAAACAACCTACCGAACAATTAATCAAAACAATGGATTTTCTAGACGCGAATGGCTACAACGGTATTTACCGTCAAGAAAATAACACTATTTCAGTACCGAGTGATCAATATCAAGATATTAAAATATTACTCGCGCGTGAAGGTTTATCTGATGCACCATCAGAGGGTAGTGAAATTATTATGCAAGATATGGGGTTTGGTGTAAGTCAACGTCTTGAAACAGAACGTCTTAAGTTCTCCAGAGAACAACAACTCGCCCGAACGATTGAAGAGTTACAAGCTATTTCTAGAGCGAAAGTATTACTTGCTATACCCCGTGAAAATATATTTGCAAAGCGTACTCGAAGCCCTTCTGGTACGGTTGTTTTAACGATGCGTAAAGGTCGTATGTTATCAGAAGAAGAAGTTGATTCAGTTGTCGATATTATTGCTTCAGCTGTTCAAGGAATGGAACCTAACCGTGTGACAGTGACGGATCAAAACGGTCGTTTACTTAATTCGGGTTCTCAAAGTTCAGTTTCTTCTCGTTCACGAAAAGAATTTGAAATGGAACAAAAAAGAGAAAATGAATACTTAAACAAAATTGATAGCATACTGATCCCTGTTGTTGGGCTAGGGCACTTCACCGCACAGGTTAATGTGACCATGGACTTTACATCAAGTGAAGAAATGCAACGTCGCTATAATTCAGATTTACCTGCATTACGTAGTGAAATGAAAGTGGAAGATAGTACGATTGGCGGTTTACTGGGCGGTATTCCAGGTGCGTTAAGTAATCAGCCACCACTTGATTCAACTATTCCAGAAAATGCAAATGGTGGGGCACAACAAAAGTCAATGCCGGGACGTAGACACAGCGAATCAACTAAAAACTATGAACTTGACGAAGCGATAAGTCATACCAAACAACAAGCAGGAGTTGTTCGTCGAGTAAGTGTTTCTGTTGCGCTTGATTATTTATCAATACCCAACGCAGAAGGCGTTGCAACGCCATCACCGAGATCTGTTGAAGAAATGTCAAATATTCGTCGACTATTACAAGGCAGTATTGGCTTTAATATTCAACGAGGTGATGTTTTAGAGGTTGTTACTTTACCCTTTTCACGCGAAGCTATTGAAATTGCCCCTCCTCTACCCTTCTATGAAAATACGGATATTTTGAAGTTTTTCAAATTAGGTATGGGCGCGTTAGTCATTATTGTTCTAATTATCTTTGTCGTTCGTCCAATGGTTAAACGTTTAATCAACCCTGATCAAACACCAGATGACTACGGAGATAAATCACTTGATAGCCATATTGACTTGGGTGATGAAACGATGGATATGTTAACATCAGACTTTGACGCGGCCTCGGTAGGCTTTGCCTCTGATGGTAGTCTACAATTACCAGACCTACATCGTGATGAAGATATACTAAAAGCTGTTCGAGCGCTTGTTGCTAATGAGCCTGAACTTTCCTCTCAAGTGGTTAAAAGTTGGTTGAACGAAGATGAGTGATGAAGTACAAGAATTAACCCCTGCACCAAGTGGCTTTGACGTTGACAAACTTGATGGCGCTGAGAAAGCGGCGATATTATTACTGAGTTTATCTGAAGAAGATGCTGCGCAAATACTTAAGCACTTAGAACCTAAACAAGTTCAACAAGTGGGTACGGTTATGGCCGCGATGGAAGATTTTACGCAAGAAAAAATCACCGCTGTTCATAAACTTTTTATTCATGAAATACAAAATTTCAGCACGATTGGTTTCCAAAGTGAAGAATTCGTTCGAAAAGCTTTAACGGCTGCATTGGGTGAAGATAAAGCGGGGAATTTAATTGACCAAATTGTCATGGGTGGTGGTGCCAAAGGTTTAGATTCATTGAAATGGATGGACTCTAAACAAGTAGCAAACATTATTCGTAACGAGCATCCTCAAATTCAAACCATTGTACTTTCGTATCTTGAACCTGAGCAATCAGCTGAAATAATGAGCCAGTTTGCTGAAAAAGTGCGTTTAGATTTAATGATGCGTATTGCAAATCTTGAAGAAGTACAACCGGCAGCACTTCAAGAATTAAATGAAATTATGGAGAAACAGTTTGCGGGTCAAGCGGGTGCACAAGCAGCCAAAATGGGCGGTCTAAAAGCAGCTGCAGATATCATGAACTATCTCGATACGAATGTAGAAGGTATGTTGATGGATTCAATTCGCGAACACGATGAAGAAATGAGTCAACAAATTCAAGACTTAATGTTTGTCTTTGAAAACCTCGCCGATGTAGATGATCGCGGTATTCAAGCCATACTTCGTGATGTACAGCAAGATGCGCTTATGAAAGCAATCAAAGGTGCTGATGATGTGCTTAAAGAAAAAATCATGTCGAACATGTCAAAACGTGCGGCTGAAATGATGGAGGATGACCTTGAAGCTATGGGGCCTGTTCGCATTAGTGAAGTTGAAGCCGCGCAGAAAGAAATTCTATCTGTTGCTCGACGATTATCTGACGCTGGAGAAATCATGTTAGGTGGTGCAGGTGGTGGAGATGAGTTCCTATAACTTGATTAATAATTTAGCTCTTCTGGTTACTTATGCCAAGTAAAGTAGTCAAATAATGTTGCCAACATAACGTTGAGATCTTTAATGTAAGTAAAGATCTCTTATATTAAGAGCGGTTGAGAAACACAATTAAAATATTATGAAAATATTAAACCAAACGACGCCCGAAATTATTAAACCTAATACTGAACAAGATACAGATGTTTGGTCATTACCTACCGTTGAATCTGAAGATACTTCTCAAGATGAAACAACAAATGCAATGGGGAGAAAACCTACTTGGCGTTTTGAGCCACCAGAAGCATCAATAGAGGAAGAAATAGTCCCGTTAACCGCTGAAGATATTGAAAATATTCGACAAGCAGCATTCGATGAAGGTTTTAATCAGGGCAAAGAAGAAGGTTTTACAAAAGGTCATGAGGAAGGAAAAGTAACTGGACATGAAGAGGGTGTGGTATCAGGGCATGAAGAAGGTCTTGAAACAGGCTTAGCAGAAGGAAAAGAAACCATCGATGAGCAATCTGCTGCATGGCAATCGCTAACGGATCAACTTCATAAACCATTACTCGATGTAGAAAAAAATGTAGAACAGCAACTCATTCACCTTGTTGTAAAACTTACTGAAGCTATTACATTACAAGAAGCTAAAACTAATCCAGATATTTTAATTGGCGCCATTTCTGCGGGTATTAAAGCATTACCCAGCCAAGAAGCACAAACACAAATTTTACTTCATCCAGATGATATAAAACGTGTTGAAAAACAATTTGGGGCTAAACATGTTCAAGAACAAGGCTGGCGTTTACTTGCCGCGCCACAATTAGTTGCAGGTAGCTGCCAAATTGAAAACAGCACCTCTAATATAGACCTCAGTATTAAATCACGTATAAAAGAAGTATTGGACTCGTTTTTGCAAGATGCGTTACATCAGTAAACCCTTGTATAAAAGAGTCAAAATACCGCTATGGTTGATATTTCTCGCCTTAATGAACGGCTAAATAACTGTCAAGACTTTGTGCATTCACATAAAGTTTCTGTGGCTGGACGTTTAGTCAGAGTCGTGGGTTTAACGCTAGAAGCTGTTGGTGTAAAAGCCGCAGTAGGAAGCCAATGTTTAGTTGAAACAGCACAAGGTGATTTAATTGCCGAAATTGTGGGATTCTCCAAAGAAATAACCTTTTTAATGCCAGAGCAGAGCTTGCAAGGTGTTTTGCCTGGCGCGCGTGTTGTCCCGTTGACAACTAAAGCTCGCTTACCTTTTTCAATGGACCTACTTGGCCGTGTAGTTGACGGGGTTGGTAAGCCGCTTGACGGAAAAGGTCCTATCAAAAGCTCAGAGAACTACCAAGTCAATAATAAGCCCATTAATCCATTATCTAGACGTGCAATCACTGAACCACTTGATGTCGGAGTACGTGCAATAAACAGTTTTTTGACGGTTGGTATTGGTCAGCGTATGGGATTGTTTGCCGGCTCTGGTGTTGGTAAAAGTGTCTTGTTAGGCATGATGACACGCGGTACTACGGCTGATGTTATCGTCGTAGGCCTAATTGGTGAACGCGGTAGAGAAGTCAAAGAGTTTATTGAAGAAATTTTAGGTGAAGAAGGACGAAAACGCTCAGTTGTTGTTGCCGCACCCGCGGATAACTCGCCATTAATGCGTTTGAAAGGGTGTGAAACCGCCGTACAAATTGCCGAGTATTTCCGTGACCAAGGATTAAACGTTCTCTTGTTGGTGGATTCACTCACGCGTTATGCACAAGCGCAACGTGAAATCGCATTGGCGGTTGGCGAGCCTCCTGCAACAAAAGGTTATCCACCTTCGGTATTTTCAAAGTTACCTCAACTTGTTGAACGTGCGGGTAATGGTGGAGAAGGACAAGGATCTATTACCGCTTTTTTCACCGTATTAACAGAGGGGGATGATTTACAAGATCCCATTGCCGATGCTTCTCGCGCTATTTTAGATGGTCATATTGTTTTATCGCGATCTTTAGCGGATTCAGGGCATTACCCTGCGGTTGATATTGAAGGGTCTATTAGTCGTGTTATGCCGATGGTGACGAGTGAAGAGCATCAACAACTGGCTAGACAATTAAAACAAGTTTATTCACTGTACCAACAAAACAAAGACTTGATTGCTATTGGCGCTTATAGCCGTGGTAATGATCCCCGTATTGATCAATCTATAGATTTAATGCCGGTTATTAACTTTTTTTTACAACAGAAAATGTTAGAAGTTATCCCTTATGATCAAAGCTTAACGCAACTCCAAGAAATATTTTCAGCTGCACAAGCGCATGCCCAAAAAACACCGGGGCAGTCAAGGTAGTCAGCATAAGATCGTTAGATAAGTTGACGCAAATCGAATCGATAATTTAATCGTACAAAGGGATAAATTATGCCACTGAAGCAACTTAAGACCTTACACCGTTATGAACAAGACAAAGAGAAAAGTGCATCACAAGCATTGCAAACTGCTGAATTTGAGTATCAACAAAATATAGAACGCTTGAAAAGTATCACTGATTATCGTCTTGAATATATGAAACGCTTGAATGCACGTTCAATGGTAGGTATAGATAGTGCTACGTTCAGTCATTTTCATGCCTTTATTGCCAAACTCGATAATGCTGCAGAGCAAGTTGATATTGCCATTATGCAAAGTAAATCAATGGTCGAGAAGAGAAAAAAACAGTGGTTTGCTCAGCGACAAAAAATTCAAGCGGTAGAGTTACTTCTCAATAAAAAAAGACAAGCACTAGAAGTTACAGCCAATAAGCAAGAGCAAAAAATGTTCGATGAAATAGCTACTCAACAATTTGTTCGCAGAAGAATGTTGTCATAACGAAACGAATATCGATTTCAGTATTGTTGGAGTAATATTTGCATACTGATAAACATTAGAATAAAAAATCGCTATAAATATCAGTAGAATCATTGAAGATATAGTTTGAATGTACCGTTAAAATAGAAGGGTTTACTATGCCGCAAGTTAATACATTAGCCATAGAGATAGCGCCAAGTAACAACTTTAGTCCTGTTCAATCAGGAGCAACAAGCTCATCAAAAAATTCAAATAAAGATTTTTCACAAGTAATCGAACAGCATTATAAAAGTCAGCAAACTCAACAAAGCGGCAAAAAACAAGAGGCAAGTGGCAACAAAGTGAAGCTTGATACTGATGTAAAGCCTGAAAAAGAAAATGTGCAAGGAAAGCTTTCATCAGCAGCGGTTAAGTCTGCAGAAAGTACGACGGCAAACGTTTCTGATGATGAAGTCAAAACTGAAGTTCAAGACAAGGAAGCATCAGAAAAATTATTGTCTAGCGATAAAGACAGTAATGAAAAAATAGTGCAGTTAGAGAGCAGTCAAAAAAATTCACTTGAGAACAAAGAAACAGGCTTAATAACTATTAATTCTGTTTCTCTCTCTACTAAAAATGCAGAAGGTAGTGCGGAACAGCTCATGTCGTTATTATCGGCCTCTGATAAGATATTAAAAGATAATATAAAAAGTGCTGGTACGGTTACGCCAGACAATAATAAAAAACTATCTACAGAAAATATTGAGCATAAGCGCCAAGAAAAAACTGAATTAGATGTACTTTTAAAGCAAGTCCTTGGTGGAAATAAAGAGGAAAAATCTCAGGTAACAAAAGACAATACAACGCAAGTAAAAGTAGATAAAAGCTTAACTGAGCAGGTAAAACCTCCTACCGAATTAACAAATGAAGCATTAATATCAAAAGTTGTATCTACAGTTAATCCTACAATAGAGGGTGATGAGACCATTAAGGGAGAAGGGAAATTAGATTTATCTGCGTTAATCGATAAAAAATCAGCTAATGAAAAAACGTCATCGATGCAACGTTCAGATATTAAGAGTCAACAGCCTAATCAAAAAAGTAGCGAAAATGTAATTACTAAAGCAGAACATGCTCTAGATAAAAGTATGAATACTGGAATACAAAAAATGTCAGCAAGTGATCTCGAAGCGATTGCGGTTGATGTGGAAAATATAACAACTGATCGTGAATTAGAAAAAATTAAAGCAGAACTTTCTGGTATCCAGGACAAAGTGATAACACCGGATAAAAGCATTCAAAATATCACCAAAGTTGATAGCGCAGTCCCTAAAAATATTACAGGTTCAGAATTACCTTTAAAGCTTCAAAATGAAAATGTAGTGAGTAAAGTTGATGCGGGTATTAATACAGAACATTTAAATACAGATAAAGTGGCTTTTGCTGGTGTGAGTGTTTCAGGTGAAAAACAAGCCATGGAAAATACCCAAAATCAGAGTCGAGTGGTTAATCAAGCCACTCATAAAGTACTTGAACCACAAAGTTCAGATACGGGTGAACAATTTAAAGAACCATCCAAAGAACAATCATTAGACCAACAAAATCAGAAACAGGCACAAAGTTTATCCAATGCAGAAAAATTGGTGAGTAATGAAGCTCAAATGAAAGAAAAACCCTTTAGCGAAATTTTTGACAAAAAAGCGATAAATACGAGTATTGAAAATACGCTTAATAGAGATGTTAATCAGCTTCATGAAGCAACCAAAATGACGGCTTCCGCAGAAGAAATGATGACTAAATTGACCAGTGATAATGCTCAATCTACAGCACAGTCGATCACGAATGCAAAACAAGTCACGTCGTTACAAAATGAGGCATTATCGGTTTACCGTAAAGACTTTACTGGTGAGTTGAAAGATAAAGTGATGGTAATGATGAATCAGAAGCTTCAACAAATTGAAATTCGTCTTGACCCTCAAGAATTAGGTCATGTGAACGTTAAGATAAACCTGCAAAATGAGCAAGCGGTTGTTAACTTTTCGGTGCAAAACCAGCAGGCTAAAGAAGCTTTTGATCAAAATTTAGGTCGTTTGAAAGAAATGCTTGCTGAAAGCGGCGTTGATGTTGGAGATGCAAATGTCGAACAACAAAATAAACAAAATGATGACGAAGCACTGGATGATGGTCGCCAAAGTGGTGAGGGTGACGTTGGAGGAAATGAATTATCAGAGTTAAGTGACACCCAAACCCTCAATTTGGTTAAAGGTTCGTCAACTGGTGTAGATTACTACGCATAAATGACAAAACTCATTGGCTAGCTGACGATTCAACGATATAGTTGACTTAAAGTAAACTTAACATATAAACCGATATTTAAGGCTCCATGATGGCTGATGAAAAAGGCGCAGGTAAAGAGTTAGAATTAGACAACCCGGGTAAAAAGAAAAAGATGATCATAATCATTGCTGCCGTTGTGTTATTAGCTGTTGCTGGTGGTGGCGCATACTTTTTTATGAGTGGTGATGATATTTCTCAAGAACAACTTGATGCAGAACTTGATAGCGCAGGTGCTAGTGGTGAAGGTGAAACTGCTGAAGAGGTCGCTGCAAGTATAGGTAACGCATTATACGTTCCTATGCCAAGACCTTTTCGGTTTAATGTGCCAGGCGCTGCTCGTGACCGATTTGTAGAAATCCGAGTTCAGCTATTAGTCAGAGGCGCTGACAATGAAGAAGCGGCAAAGAAACATGTACCACTCATTGAAAGCACCTTACTTAACGTTTTTTCACAATCAAATGCTGATGATTTATCGACCAGCGCAGGAAAAATCTCATTAAAACAAAAATCTTTAGTTGAAGTTCATAAAATGATGAAAGATATTGAAGGCAATAATGTTGTTGAGAAAGTATTATTTACCGGTTTTGTTATGCAATAAGGCCATGAGATAAGACGATGCATTTAACTAAAGAGACTATTCAGTGAGCGATTTATTATCTCAAGACGAAATTGATGCACTATTACACGGTGTTGATGACGTTGAAGAAGAGGAAGTAACTGAAGACTTTGCCCAAGAAGAAGGCAGTACGTCTGATTATGACTTCTCGTCACAAGATCGTATTGTTCGTGGACGTATGCCCACACTGGAAATGGTTAACGAACGTTTTGCAAGACATATGCGTATCAGCTTATTTAATATGATGAGACGCACAGCTGAAGTATCAATAAATGGTATTCAGATGATCAAATTTGGCGAATATGTTCATACATTATTTGTTCCAACAAGTTTGAATATGGTACGTTTTCGCCCATTAAAAGGCACGGCATTAATTACCATGGAAGCACGATTGGTGTTTATTTTGGTGGATAATTTCTTTGGTGGCGATGGACGTTATCATGCCAAAATTGAAGGACGTGAATTTACGCCGACAGAGCGCCGTATTATTCAAATGCTCTTAAAATTAATTTTTGAAGATTATAAAGAAGCATGGTCCCCAGTGATGGATGTATCTTTTGAGTATTTAGATTCAGAAGTTAACCCGTCAATGGCGAATATTGTAAGCCCTACTGAAGTTGTGGTGATCAGTTCTTTTCATATTGAACTCGATGGTGGTGGTGGTGATTTTCACGTAGCTTTACCTTACTCTATGCTTGAACCTATTCGTGAATTACTCGATGCGGGTGTACAAAGTGATAAGGAAGATACTGACATGCGCTGGTCAAAAGCACTACGTGATGAAATCATGGATGTGCCTGTTGAATTATCGACTAAATTTATCTCTGTTGATCTTCCTTTACAAAAGATTATGGATTTAGAAAAAGGAGATATTATTCCAATTGAGATGCCAGAGCATATTACCGTATTGATTGAAGGTTTACCGTCTTTCAGGGCGAAACTAGGACGCAGTAGAGATAATGTTGCAATTAAAATATCTCAAAAAATTAAACGTCCAGAATCAGTTAAAAATGAATTAACCATATTAACTAAAGGGGGTAAGCGCTTAGATAGCGATGCAGAGTTACACCTTTTAGAAGATGATTTTGATTATTAATCATTTTATTAAAATCGACATAATAAATAAAATAAATTTGAGGCCAATGGCATGAGTGAAAATGAAGATGATTTAGGCATGTGGGATGAGGCTTTGGATGAACAAGCTGAAGCTAAAGCTGAAGCAGAAACTGTTGAGTTAGAAGAACTTGAAGAAGATGCGCAGATCTCAGGTGAAGAAAAGCGAAAGCTTGATGCCATTCTAGATATACCCGTAACTATCTCTATGGAGGTTGGTCGCAGCCATATTAGTATCCGTAATTTATTACAGCTAAACCAAGGCTCAGTTGTTGAACTTGATCGCGTCGCGGGTGAGTCGCTTGATGTTTTAGTTAACGGTACCTTAATAGCACATGGAGAGGTTGTTGTTGTAAATGATAAATTTGGTATTCGATTAACGGATGTTATCAGCCAAATTGAACGTATTAAAAAGCTAAAGTAATGTTAATGCGCTTATTACTTTTTATTATTTTAGTCCTTTTTACTTTTCAAGGCATAGCCGAAGAAAGTTTGCCTACGCCCACCGTTGTTGAAAAACTGGACAGTAGTACTTCAAATCAAAAAACACCCGCCACCGTGGAAGTGGGTCGACATGTCATCGGAAATATTGATGCTAGTAGCATGATACTTTCCTTACTTGCCGTATTAGTGGCTATTATTGTCGTTGCATGGATATTAAAGAAACTGCAAGTGGGTGGCCTAGCGGTTAATGGCCTTAAAGTTGTTACTAGTTTGAATTTAGGTTCTAAAGAGCGTTTAGTTGTCGTTCAAGTGGGGAAAAAACAATTATTACTTGGGATAACAGGACAACAAATTAATTTACTGGATACCTTAGACGAACCTATTGAAGTTAAAACCGGTGTGCCAATAGAGTTAACTCAAACATTTGCACGCTTTAGCCGCAATGCTTTAGATAAAGCCAACAGCGAAAAATACTCATGATAGATCCCATACCACCTACTTTTTCTAAAGCGATCAAAAGTCCAGCTAATAACAATATAAAGAGAAATGTTGTTGAAAATTTTCTGATCAGTTTATTTTCTGTTAAAGGTTTTATTTTTTTATTTATACTATTAGTCGCCTTTTTCGCTAGCCAAACCGTATTAGCGGCGGATGAGTTGGGCATGTCAGCACTCAAATTAACGACAAACCCTGATGGCTCGCAAGAATATACGGTAACGCTTCAAATATTAATGTTTATGACCGCGTTAAGTTTTATTCCTGCGGCCATTATAATGATGACATCATTTACCCGAATCGTTGTTGTTATGGCTATTTTGAGGCAAGCACTTGGCTTGCAACAAACGCCATCAAACCAAGTTATCATTGGTTTAACGTTATTCATGACCATGTTCATCATGACACCTGTCTATAATGAAATAAACAAACGAGCGATTGAACCTTATTTAGCGGACCAAATGACTTCAGTACAAGCGATTGATACTGCAAAAATCCCTTTAAGAGCATTTATGCTCGAACAAACTCGAATCAAAGATTTGCAAACTTTAGCGAATATGTCAGGTATTGAAACGGTTGATCAACCCACCGATTTACCGATGACTGTGATCATTCCAGCGTTTATTATCAGTGAGCTAAAAACGGCTTTCCAAATTGGTTTTATGCTCTTTATTCCATTTTTGATCATCGATTTAGTGGTGGCAAGTATATTAATGGCAATGGGTATGATGATGTTGTCACCGATGATTGTTTCATTACCTTTTAAGTTAATGTTATTTGTACTTGTAGATGGTTGGAATTTAGTTATAGGTACCATTGCTACGAGCTATGGGATGGGGAGTGGCTAATGAATCCAGAAGTATTTGTCGACATACTGAGTGATGCATTATTTTTGGTTATCATTCTTGTCTGTGCCGTTATTATACCTAGTCTATGTGTGGGATTAGTTGTTGCCGTTTTTCAAGCCGCAACGTCTATCAATGAGCAAACGCTAAGTTTTCTTCCTCGTCTTTGTGTCACGTTATTGGCTTTGATTTATGGAGGGCATTGGCTAGTACAAAAATTAATGGATTATACCATTAGGCTGATTGCCAGTATCCCCAGTGTGGTGAGTTAATGGAATTCACTGAATCAGTTATTATGCAATATATAGCTGATTTTATTTTACCTTTCGCGCGTATTTCTGCGCTTATAATGTCGATGATAGGCTTTGGTTCAAAGATCATTCCAGGCAAAGTTAAACTTTTTCTCTGTGTCGCATTAACCATTACTGTTATGCCTGCTATCCCTGCGTCACAAGTAGGTTCTCTTTTTTCTTTTCAAACGACCTTTCTTATTTTTGAACAAATGATCATTGGTATAGCGCTTGGATTTGTAACCGTAATGGTGCTAAATACCTTTACCTTGGCTGGCCAGGTTATTGCGATGCAAACAGGGTTAGGATTTGCCTCACTTGTTGACCCTGTTAGTGGGATGAATGTTCCAGCAGTAGGACAATTTTTCTTAATTTTATCAACACTTATGTTTTGGGCAATGGACGGACACTTAACCTATATTCAATTTATTGTTGCGAGCTTTGAAACTCTACCTATAGGAGCATATCAATTTACGCCTGACAAGTTTAAAGAATTAGCTGAATGGGGAGCTTGGATGTTTGCAACGGCGTTATCATTAGCATTAGCGCCCGTTACCGCTATGTTATTGATTAATTTTTCTTTTGGTATTATGACGCGTGCTGCTCCTCAATTAAATATTTTTTCCATTGGTTTTCCTGTAACCATGTGTGCCGGTTTATTAATTATGTGGTTAACGATGGGCAACTTCTTTACGCATTATGAATTACAATGGCAACGTGCACTTGAGTTTAGCTGCCACCTGATTGAATGTAAGGGGCGTTAATGGCTGATTCTGATAGCGGTGAAAAAACAGAAGAACCCACGGCAAAAAAACTTTCTGACGCAAGAAAGAAAGGCCAAATAGCGCGTTCAAAAGATCTGGGTACCATGTTTGTATTGGTAGGTAGTGCTGTCGCTATGATGCTCGTCGGTGGCATGTTAACAGAAAGCTTATCAATAATTATGACAAGATCTTTTACTTTGACACGAGAGGAAGTCATGGATATTCATGCTCTCTATAATGTGCTTAGAGGTACGGTCGTTCATCTTATTACGCCATTGGTCTGGATTTTTTTTATTATTATGTTTGCAGCTTTTGTGGGGAATACGATGTTAGGAGGCATGAGCTTCTCTGCTGAAGCAATGGCACCTAAACTCAGTAAAATGTCACCATTAGCAGGTTTTAAGCGTATGTTTGGTATTAAAGCGCTTGTAGAATTAGTTAAATCACTCTTGAAATTTTTTGTCGTTTTTATTGTTGCCTATTTATTATTGAGTAGTTTATTTGAAGAAATTTTAGGGTTGAGTCTAGAAGCTATCCCCTTAAATTTTGAACATGCCGTGACCATGCTGCAGTGGATGTTTTTAGTATTAGCGTTATCTATTGGTATTATTGCCGCTATAGATGCCCCTTACCAAACGTGGGATCACACGCGGCAGTTAAAGATGACAAAACAAGAAATCAAAGATGAAAACAAAAACACTGAAGGTAGTCCTGAGGTTAAAGGTCGTATTCGACGTGCCCAATATGAAATGTCCCAACGAAGAATGATGCAAGATGTTCCTAATTCTGATGTCGTGATCACCAACCCTACACATTATGCCGTTGCCTTAAAATATGATCTTGAACAAGGTGGGGCACCGATGTTAGTGGCTAAAGGCATCGATCAAATGGCCATACACATCCGTACCATTGCCAAAGAAAACGATGTGGAAATTATTACTTCACCTGCCTTAGCTCGCTCTTTATATTATTGCGCAGAAGCGAATGAAGAAATCCCTGAAGAACTTTTTGCCGCGGTTGCTCAAGTGCTTGCTTTTATTTTTCAACTTAATGAGCACAAAAAAGGTAAAGCAAAAAGGCCAACACCTATTGCTAAAAATCTTCCTATCCCCGACGACTTTAAATATTAATTCTAATGTTAATCAGCAAGTTAATGTTATTTTTGTCTGTTTATTGTTCATTCAATTTTTTTTTGGATGAGTTTGGTCTACTTATTGCTATTTCATGATATGCGTCAAAAAAATATCATAAGAGTAAAATGCAGTTAGCAGCCACCTTTGAACGTTTAAAAAAGAATAAGCTAAACCTATTTTCTGGTTTAGGTACGCCGTTACTTATCATGGCGGCTCTGGGCATGGTTATTCTACCGATGCCTGCTTTTTTACTCGATATACTTTTTTCTTTTAATATCGCCTTATCCTTAGTGGTATTACTGATTACTGTTTATACCCTAAAGCCACTTGAGTTTGGCTCCTTTCCCGCGGTGTTGTTAATAGCGACTATTTTACGTTTAGCGCTAAACGTTGCGAGTACGCGAGTCGTACTGCTAGAAGGGCATGAAGGTCCTGATGCGGCAGGTAAAGTGATTGAAGCCTTTGGCTCGGTAGTTATTGGTGGTAACTATGCCGTAGGTTTAGTGGTATTTATAATATTGATCATAATTAACTTTGTTGTTGTTACTAAAGGTGCAGGAAGAATTGCTGAAGTAACAGCCCGTTTTACTTTAGATGCTATGCCGGGTAAACAAATGGCAATAGATGCAGATCTCAATGCAGGCTTTATTACCGCCGATCAAGCCAGAGAGCGCCGTATTGAAGTCACCAGTGAAGCTGATTTTTATGGTTCGATGGATGGTGCGAGTAAATTTGTAAAAGGTGATGCGGTTGCTGGAATATTAATTTTATTGATTAATATTATCGGTGGACTTGTTATAGGTATGGTTCAGCATGATTTAAATTTTGATAGTGCAGTTGAAATATATACGCTATTAACGATTGGTGATGGTCTTGTCGCTCAGATACCGGGCCTCCTATTGTCAGTGGGTACAGCGATTGTTGTTACTCGCCAAAATACCTCGCAAGATATGGGAGAGCAGGTCAGCAGTCAGTTAGGTCAAGAGCGTTCATTGTATATCGCTGCCGGCGTTATGTTCGTTATGGGAATTATTCCAGGCATGCCTCATTTTGCTTTTTTATTCTTTGCTTTCATGATTTCAGGAACAGCCTTCATTAGCGGTAAACATAAAATAGCCAAAGAGAAAGAATTAGCAGATAAGTCAGAAGCTGCCTTGGTTGAAACCGAACAACAAGAAGCGGAAGTTAAAGATTTAGGTTGGGATGATGTAAACCATGTCGATGTTATTGGCTTGGAGATTGGTTATCGATTAATACCGCTTGTAGATAAGTCTCAAGGTGGAGAATTACTCAATCGTATCAAGGGTGTACGTAAAAAACTATCTCAAGAGTTTGGCTTTTTGGTGCCCGCGGTACACATTCGCGACAATCTTGATTTAGATCCAAATATCTATCAAATATCATTAATGGGCGTCACTATTGGTGAAGCTGAGATCCGTCATGATCATGACCTGGCGATTAATCCTGGGCAAGTTTTTGGAAAGTTAGATGGAGTCGCTACAAAAGATCCTGCTTTTGGATTAGAAGCTGTATGGATAAAACAAGCACAGCGTGAACACGCGCAATCACTAGGTTACACCGTAGTCGATGCATCAACTGTTCTAGCTACACATCTAAGTCAGATATTAACAAACAATGCCGCACAACTGCTTGGTCATGAAGAAGTGCAAAACCTACTTGATATGTTAGGGAAAAACTACCCTAAATTAATTGAGGGCTTGATCCCCGATGTTTTAACCCTTGGAACACTCGTTAAAGTATTACAAAATTTAATGAATGAAGGTGTTGCTGTTCGTGATATGCGCAGCATTATTCAAACACTTGTTGAATATGGCCCTAAATCTCAGGACCCAGAAATTTTAACGGCTGCTGTGCGCATAACACTTCGTAAATTTATTGTACAAGAATTAGTTGGACCTGTAACGGAAGTCCCTGTCATAACATTGGCGCCAGAGTTGGAACAGATGTTGCACCAGTCTATGCAAATGGCTGGAGACGATGGCGCAGGCATTGAACCGGGTTTAGCAGAAAGACTACAAAAATCATTGACTGACGGTGCTCAACAACAAGAAATGGCGGGTGATACGCCGATATTGTTAACCTCAGGAATTTTACGAGCAGTACTTGCTAAATTTGTTAAATATACTATTCCAGGTTTACGTGTGATTTCTTACCAAGAAATCCCTGACGATAAGCAGATAAAAATAGTGAGCGCCATTGGTCAATAATTACGATGTACGTAGTTTGCAGCAGAAAATATCGGTCGTTCAATAGCATGGTAATAAACGGCGATTGCAGTTGATAAGGGGTTAGTTTTGAAAATAAAACGTTTTGTAGCAAAAGATATGAAAAGTGCTTTGGCAAAAATCAAAGAAGAGTTAGGTTCTGACGCTGTTATCATGTCAAATAAACGTGTAGCTGAAGGTGTTGAATTAATGGCTGCGGTTGACAATAACGTAGAAATTAATGAGACAAAAAAACCAACGCGTACTCCAAATTCCTCTGAAAAAAGAACCGTTGCTGAACCAAGTGAAAGGCTGGCCCGTTCGATTAAAAATGATGTTGTTAATATTGGAAACAATAACCCATTAATGAATTCATCCGCTCAAAATAGTATGAGTGGAGAAAGTGCAGCTATACCATCAGATAGTTTAGCGGCATTGTTAAATCGTCAAGTTCAGCACTCTCCAGCAAAAAATAGACCCGGTGTTAATCAAGCCAAACATGATAAAATTGCACAAGCGGCTGCAAAATTAGCGCAAAATAATACGAATAATTCCGAGCAAGTGCCTGTTTCAATTCCGTCAAATGATATAGAGCAACAATTTAAAAGTTTTACTGATCGCCTAGAACAAAATAGTGATCATACAACAAACCATTATCAGGACACTTCTCAGAGCCAACAACAGTCAACAGCGCCAGAAATTAATTCAATCAATACACAAAATGTAAATAATGACGATTTAGAAAAAATGAAACATGAAATGTCTTCTATTCGTGAATTATTAGAGCACCAAGTCTCTGGTCTAATGTGGCAGGATATGGCGCAAAAGGATCCCTCTCGTGCAATGCTGGTAAACCGTTTAATGTCTTTGGGCATGAATGAACAAGTTTCAGATCAAATTGCGGGTTATATCCCTGCACAAAAAAATGATCAAGATACATGGGCATTAGCGAAAAAATTTATAGGCCAACAAATTAACACGACTAACAATGATATTATCCATCGTGGCGGCGTGGTGTCATTAGTTGGACCAACAGGTGTTGGGAAAACAACAACCGTTGCAAAATTAGCGGCGAGGTTCGCACAAATTAATGGTTCAGACCAAGTCGTGATGATTTCTACTGATAACTATCGTATTGCTGGTTTTGAGCAATTAGCAACGTATGGACGTATTATTGGTTGTGAAGTCAAACTAGCAACAGATGCAAAATCGTTAGATCTTCTGTTACAACAGTTTTCAAAAAAGAAACTCATCCTTATTGATACAGCAGGTATGGGGCAACGAGATATGCGTTTAGCTAAACACTTAACAACGTTAGTTTCAAATGCACGTGTAAGAATTCGTAATTATTTAGTGCTAGCAGCTAATACTCAACAACGTGTTATGCAAGAAAATGTAGAACGCTTTAAAAAAGTACCATTAGCGGGTTGTATATATACAAAAATTGACGAAAGTCTAAGTATTGGTGAAATAATATCAACATCAATTCAAAATGGCTTAGCAATAGGTTACCTTACAGATGGGCAAAGAGTTCCAGAAGATATTAAAGTTGCAAATGCTGAAAAACTGGTTACGCTAGCAGATAAAATGACAGCCAAAAATCAAACCAATAATCCGATAAATTGGCGAATTGCACCAACAACAGTAAATACCGCTGTATTCCCATAATTTGTGCAAAGATCTGAACTTTAAACCTATAAAAACATGCAGATTTTATGTTTATAGGTATATACTGAATTTAATTGATAGATTTTCGTAAGAAAGCAGAGAAATACGATAAATGAATGATCAAGCAAGTGGCTTAAGAAAAATGCAAAATTCTGAACAAATAAAAGTCATCGCGGTATCTGGAGGTAAAGGCGGAGTAGGTAAAACGAATGTTTCGCTTAATACGGCTATCGCTTTAGGTCAACTAGGAAAAAGAGTCTTAGTGTTAGATGCCGATTTAGGTCTAGCAAACGTTGATGTTATGCTCGGTTTACGGGTTAAACGTAATCTTTCTCATGTACTTTCAGGAGAATGCGAATTAGACGATATTATCGTTGAAGGTCCTGCGGGTATCAATGTTATTCCTGCTACGTCAGGTACACAGTCAATGGTAGATTTAACACCTGCCGAACATGCAGGGTTAATCCGCGCTTTTAGTGATATGGATACTAAGTTCGATGTATTGATTGTTGACACGGCTGCTGGTATTTCTGACATGGTATTAAGTTTCTGCCGAGCATCACAAGATGTTATGTTAGTCGTTTGTGATGAACCAACCTCAATTACTGATTGTTATGCTTTAATGAAACTATTAAGTCGAGATCATGGTGTATTTAAATTTAAAGTTGTTGCCAATATGGTTCGTAGTCCAAAAGAAGGCCAGCAACTATTTGGTAAACTTGCCAAAGTTTCAGACCGATTCTTGGATGTGGCGTTAGAACTTGTTGCGGTAATACCTTTTGATGAAAACATCAGGAAATCAGTAAGAAAACAACAAGCCATTGTTGAAGCTTATCCAAAATCACCCGCTTCCATTGCTATTAAGTCTCTTGCAGATAAGCTCATTAGATGGCCGGTTCCTAAACAGCCTTCAGGGCATTTAGAGTTTTTTATTGAGCAACTGTTAGATCAATAAAAACAATTAGACACTAGCTAAGAGTATTTCATTGCAAGAGCTTAATTTTCACATAATCATTAACGAGTGAGCGATAGTGGTAAAACCAAATGCTTACAGTATTCAAACTGATAAAACTGCAATAATCTCGCAGCACACAGTTTTAGTTAAAAGAATTGCTTATCACTTATTAGCAAGATTGCCTGCTAGTGTACAGGTAGATGATCTTATTCAATCAGGAATGATTGGCCTCCTTGAAGCATCTACTAATTTTGATCACAGCAAAGGGGCCAGTTTTGAAACCTTTGCTGGCATTCGTATTCGTGGTGCTATGCTTGATGAAATACGTCGTGGAGACTGGACTCCCCGTTCAGTTCATAAAAATAGTCGTATGGTAACTGAAGCGATAAAAGTGCTTGAAGCAAATTTAGGTCGAGATGTAACTGATATTGAAGTCGCTGAAAAACTTGATATTTCGTTAAATGACTACCATCATATCCTTAGTGAGGTAAGTACGGGTAAAATAATCGGTATAGAAGATCTTAGTGTTAGTGAAGACTCTTTATCAAAGTTGGAAGATGTTAATAATAACGATCCCTATGATAATATTGAAAAAATAGTTTTTAAAAAATCGTTATCAGAGTGCATTTCCACTTTACCCGAACGCGAAGCTCTAGTACTGTCACTATATTACGATGAAGAGTTGAATCTTCGAGAAATTGGTCAAGTGCTTGATGTCAGTGAGTCGCGTGTTAGCCAAATTCATAGTCAAGCAATGCATCGATTAAAAGGACGAATGCATTCTTGGCAAAGTTAAGTAAAGTAAGTAGAATATAAATATAATTCGAATTTTAAAATGTTCTCACCGGAGAGTGCCTTGGATAAAAATATGAAAGTTCTTGTTGTTGATGATTTTTCAACCATGAGACGTATCGTGAAAAACTTGTTACGAGATTTAGGCTTTACTAACATTTCTGAAGCAGATGATGGCAGTACAGCTTTACCAATGTTAAAAGAAGGTTCTTTTGATTTTGTTGTAACTGATTGGAATATGCCTGGTATGCAAGGTATTGATTTGCTGAAAGCAATTCGTGCTGACGCAAATTTATCTCATATTCCTGTATTACTCATCACAGCCGAAGCAAAGAAAGAACAAATTGTTATGGCAGCTCAAGCTGGCGTGAATGGTTATATTGTTAAACCCTTCACAGCAGCAACGTTAAACGCTAAATTAGATAAAATATTTGAACGTTTAGGTTAATTATTTAGTTATTAATCTATACGTGAGGTTATTGCATGAGTGTTGATACAGGTGGGCATGTTTCTCTGGAAGAAGCAAAATTGCTGGTTGAATATTTAGAAACGGGCCAACAAGAAAAGGCAGATGAATTAATTGAAGAAATTCAAAATCCAATTAACTCTGAGTTGTTTGCAGAAATAGGTAAGCTAACACGCCAGTTACATGATTCGTTAAATAATTTTCAATTAGACTCTCGGTTGAATGATTTAGCGACAGCTGATATACCCGATGCGCAAGAGCGTCTAAACTATGTTATTACGCGCACGGAAGAAGCAGCAAATAAAACAATGGATGCAGTTGAATCTATTTTTCCTGTTGTTGACACCATACAAAAACAAATAAAAGCAGTTAACCCGTTATGGCAGAAATTGATGCATAACAAGTTGGATTTACCTGAATTTAAAAGCTTATGTATTGATATAGATATACTGTTAAAAACGACAGACAAAGAATCAGTGCGTATGCATGATTTAATGACGGATGTTTTGATGGCACAAGATTTTCAAGATTTAACCGGACAAGTTATTCGTAAAGTTATTGATCTAGTTCGTGAGGTAGAAGATAGCTTAATTGGTATGCTAACCGCTTTTGGTCTTTCGTCTGAAGGTAGTTCAGAGCCAAGTAAACCCAAAGTAGGTGATAACTTAGTTGAAGGTCCGATCGTTAATGCAACGCAACGTGATGATGTTGTCGCTGATCAAGATGATGTTGATGACCTTTTATCAAGTTTAGGATTTTAATAGGAGTTGCTGGATGTCATTTGAGCAAGATGAAGAGATTCTTCAGGATTTTTTAATTGAAGCTGGGGAAATACTTGAAACACTTTCGGAACAACTTGTTGAGCTTGAGAACGACCCTGATAATGCCGAATTATTAAATGCTATTTTTAGAGGTTTTCACACTGTAAAAGGTGGAGCAGGATTTTTAGCGTTGCATAATTTAGTTGATGTTTGTCATGGAGCGGAAAATATTTTCGATCTATTACGTACAAACCAGCGAAGTGTAAATGCAAGTTTAATGGATGTTATTTTACAAGCACTCGATGTTATCAACGAGATGTTTGTACGAGTCCAAAATGGTGAGAAGCTTAATAAAGCTGATGCTACATTACTTGCAGAATTGCAACGTTTGAGTCAACCAGAAGGCAAAGAAGAAACTCCTGAACCTGTTTCTGTTGAAGCGGTAGCAGTGACTGGAAGTACAGACACGACATCGAATGACGAAATGTCAGAAGATGAATTTGAACGTCTTCTCGATGAACTCCATGGCGGTGGAACTGCTTCGGCTCCTTCGCCTCTAGAAAATGCCGATATAACATCTTCAGACAGCAATGATATTTCAGATGACGAATTTGAATCGTTACTCGATGAACTTCATGGACAAGGTGCATTTTCTCCTGAAATCGCCTCTAGTACCAACAGCCATACAACGCATTCTATTAGTTCATCATCTGATGATATAAGTGACGATGATTTCGAAGCCTTACTTGACGAATTACATGGTCAAGGGCAAGCGCCAAAGTTATCCACGACCCCTTTAGCAACATCAGTTCCCAAAGCTAAAGCACCTGCTCCAGTTCAACCTGTGGCTAAAGCTCCTGCTCAACCTGCAGCTAAAGCAAAAGCACCTGTAAAAGCGCCTGAGAAAGAAAAAGTCCCCGCTAAAGCAATGCAGGGTGAAACCACTGTTAGAGTTGATACTAAACGTTTAGATCAGATCATGAATATGGTAGGTGAACTCGTCTTAGTCAGAAATCGCTTATCAAGTTTAGGTTTGACAAAAGATGATGAAGATTTAACCAAAGCTGTTTCTAACCTTGATGCCGTAACTACTGACTTGCAAGGTGCGGTGATGAAAACCCGTATGCAACCGATAAAAAAAGTCTTTGGACGTTTTCCTCGTGTTGTTCGTGATTTAGCGCGAAGTTTAGATAAAGAAATTAAATTGGTACTTGAAGGTGAAGAAACTGATTTAGATAAAAACTTAGTTGAGGCGTTGGCAGATCCCTTAGTACATTTAGTGAGAAACTCAGTTGATCATGGCATTGAAACGCCTGATAAACGTGAATCTATGGGTAAACCAAGGGAAGGTACCGTATTACTTTCTGCCTCACAAGAAGGTGACCATATTTTACTAACCATCAAAGATGATGGTGCAGGTATGAATGCAGAAAAATTAAAAGAAATTGCTATTGAACGCGGTGTTCTTGACGCTGATTCAGCGGCGAGAATGTCAGACAAAGAAGCTTTTAGTTTAATTTTTGCACCTGGGTTTTCTACAAAAACAGAAATATCAGAAGTTTCAGGACGCGGCGTTGGTATGGACGTTGTAAAAACCAAAATAACGCAGCTAAATGGTACAGTAAGCATCGACTCTGAAATCGGCGTTGGCACTGTATTAGAGATTAAAGTACCGTTAACCTTAGCTATTTTACCTACACTGATGGTCGTTGTAGGAAAGCAAACATTCGCTTTACCATTAGCAGGTGTTAATGAAATATTCCATCTTGATTTAACAACAACTAACCTTGTTGATGGGCAATTAACAATAATTGTACGTGAAAAAGCTATCCCGCTCTTTTACTTGGACCAATGGTTAGTGCGTAATTATGTAGAGAAGAAAAGAGAAAAAGGACACGTTGTTATAGTCCAATTAGGTAATCAGCAAATAGGTTTCGTTGTTGATAGCTTGATAGGTCAGGAAGAAGTTGTCATTAAGCCGCTTGACCGTCTATTACATGGTACTCCAGGCATGGCTGGTGCAACGATCACTAGCGATGGTGGTATTGCGTTAATTATTGATGTAGCTAATATGCTTAAATTTTACACAAAAAAATCTTTTGCTAATAAAAAATTACGGTCTTAACGTATAATAAAGCCCTATGAAGTATTCGTAGGGCTTTTTAAATTCATAAAACAAAAGAGATAATAAATGCCCTATAAGGTATTGGTTGTTGATGACTCGAGCTTTTTTAGGCGTCGAGTTACAGATATTTTAAATAAAGATCCGAACCTTACCGTTATTGATGTTGCTATAAACGGCAAAGATGCTGTGGAAAAGGCTATATCTTTGAAACCTGACGTGATTACTATGGATATTGAAATGCCATTGCTCAATGGTATTGAAGCCGTTAAACAAATAATGGCTAAAGCACCAACATCGATATTAATGTTTTCATCGTTAACTCATCAAGGTGCTAATGCTACGCTAGAAGCCCTAGAAGCAGGTGCTCTTGATTTTCTTCCGAAAAAATTTAGTGAAATAGCTAAAACAACTGATGATGCCGGTAGTGTTTTACGTCAACGTGTTGTTGAGTTAGCAAAAAAGAAAAGTTCATTAAGAAGAAAATCTGTACCTAGAGTTCAATCACCTCGAGTAACTATTGACTCTCCAACATCTACATTAATAAATAAAACGGATATACAAACTAGAAATTCACTTCGTCAAACTAAGATTGAATCAACTTATAAGGACGTTATTGTAAGTCAGGCCGTAAAAAAAAGTTCCGGGAAAAGCTATCAACTGCTTGCAATAGGAACATCTACAGGTGGGCCAATTGCATTGCAGAAGATATTAACGCAATTACCTGAGAACTTTCCTTTGCCCATTATTTTAATACAGCATATGCCTGCAGCTTTTACTTTTGCTTTCGCAAACCGTCTAAATACTCTGTGTAAAATTAACGTAAAAGAAGCAGAGCACGGTGATATATTAAAACCAGGTTGCGCTTACCTTGCACCAGGTGGACGTCAGATGATTATTGATGGTACAGCCAATTCAACCAAGTTAAAAATTATTGAAGATCATTCAGAAAAAATAGCTTTTAAGCCAAGTGTTGATGTTAGCTTTGGTTCTGCGGCTAAAGTATTTGGTGGTTCAGTGCTAGGTATTATTTTAACAGGTATGGGATCTGATGGCAGGGAGGGTGCTCGCATGTTAAAAGGTAAAGGAGCAACAATATGGGCACAAGATGAAGCTTCGTGTGTCGTTTACGGAATGCCTCAAGCAGTAAAAGTAGCGGGTATATCTGTATTGTCATTAGCATTGGAAGATATCAGTCAAAGTATTGTCAAGGAAGTAGACCATGGATAAACTCACAATAGCAGGCCTACTTGTTGCAATTTTTGCGATCTATTTAGGTTTTATTCTTGATGGTGGCTCCCTTGATGCTTTATTTGAATTACCTGCATTCATTATTGTTTTTGGCGGGACTTTAGGTGCAGTGATGTTACAGTCATCATCTTCTCAGTTTTTCCATGCTTTGTCCTTATTGAAATGGGTGTTTTTTCCTCCGAAATATAATATCGACGAAGGTATTGCTTCAATAGTCTATTGGTCAGTAAAAGCGCGTGAATCAGGCTACTTATCTCTAGAAAACATTGCGGAAGAAGAACAAGATTTTTATACAAATAAAGCACTTAATTTATTAGTGGACGGTATTGAAGTAGATAACTTACGCGTTTCTCTAGAATTAGATTTAGATTTGTATAGAGAACATAATCTACGCTCTGCGCATGTTTTTGAGTCTATGGGTGGTTATAGTCCTACCATCGGCATTTTAGGAGCGGTGTTAGGTTTGATTCATGCAATGAGTAACCTCACAGATCCAACATTATTAGGTCAAGGAATTGCGACTGCTTTTATTGCCACTATTTATGGTGTCGGCTTTGCTAATTTACTTTATTTACCGGTAGCAAACAAAATCAAAGCTATAATTCATCAGCAAACGATGTATCGTGAAATGATTGCAGAAGGGCTAATTTCTATTGCATTAGCAGAAAATCCACATGCCATTGAGAATAAGTTGTCAGCCTTTCGGTTAGAGCAATGAATCGCTTAAAAAAACGACGTCATTTCGTTGAAAAAGATAATGTTGATCGCTGGCTTGTATCTTATGCAGATTATATGACTTTGCTATTTGCTCTATTTGTTGTTTTATATGCGATGGCGATGGTAAATGAAGAGCCATTTGAAACAGCGACAGAATCAATAGGTAAAGTTTTTCAAGCGAATGAAGAGTTACCTAAAAATCGTGGTCATGGTGACGATATTCTTGATGTAAATACATCTAATACTAACAAGCGATTATACGGTAATAGCATTTTGGATGTTGCTGGACCAGAATTGGTTGATGGTGAAATTACACTCTCCAATGTTTCTGATAGTGAGGTGGGTACAAACTTAACCTCGCTGGAAAAAGAGTTACATACAGCATTATATGAATTAATAGAATCAGGTTATGCACAATTGCAAGTAGATGGTAATTGGTTAGAAATAGAATTAAACAGCGGAATGCTTTTTCCAAGTGGTTCCTCATCTGCGACAAATAACGCAATAACAATATTAGCGGTTATTTATGATGTTATCGGTTCTTCTAGTAATTTTATTCGTGTAAGAGGTTATACTGATAATCAACCGATTAATACAGAGATATTCTCGTCAAACTGGGAGTTGTCGGTCTTTAGAGCTACAGCTATCTTGAGAGCGCTCGAAAATCTTTCCCTGGATCCTGCTCGTATGGCAATTGAAGGATATGGGCAGTATTATCCACGAGAAGATAATAATACAGCAAAAGGTCGAGCACAGAATCGACGTGTTGTTATCGCTATATCAAAATATGGTTTAGAAAAATCAAATTTACTTGCTACACCAACAATAAGTGTTAAAGATGTAGAAGCCATAACACGGCTTGATAATACAAATGGTCAGCAAGATGAAATACGGATTATACGACTTGATAATGGTGGTATACGTATTACTACTAGAGAAGATGATAATACATCCAACCAGAACAAAAATAATTAGTTAAACGAATTAAGTAGGAAATAAACTTGGTAGTATGGACGGTAGCAAATCAAAAAGGTGGTGTGGGTAAAACCACAACAACAATCTCCTTGGGCGGATTATTGGCAGAGCAAGGCTATAGAGTCTTACTTGTTGATACTGATCCACATGCTTCTTTAAGTTATTATTTTGGTATTGAATCTGAAGATCTAGAATTAAGTGCTTATGATTTATTTGTTCAAGTGTCAAGTAAAGAACAAATAATGCAAAGTTTATGTCCAACAAAATATGATAATATAGATATACTGCCTGCAACGATGGGTTTAGCTACTTTAGATCGCTCACTTGGCAACAAAGGTGGAATGGGCTTAGTTTTAAAGAAAGCTATAAAAAAACTAGCAGGTGAATATGATTACGTTTTGATTGATTGCCCACCTATTTTAGGGGTACTTATGGTTAATGCACTCGCTGCGTCTCAACGTATTATTGTACCAGTACAGACCGAGTTCCTGGCGTTGAAAGGCTTAGACCGAATGATGAAAACTATGGATATTATGCAAATTGAGCAAGATAAGCCCTTTAAATATACCATAGTACCAACCATGTTTGATAAACGTACTAAAGCCTCATTATTAACGTATAGAAAATTACAAGAGTTATATGATGACAGCGTTTGGGCAGGTGTAATACCTGTTGATACTAATTTTAGAAATGCCAGTTATTCACTTCAGGTACCATCAGATTATGCACCTTTAACACGTGGTGTTAGTGCTTATAAAAAACTATTAAGCAGTTTATTAGAACTTCAAAAATTAGGTTAATTGAACAATGGCAAAATCACTCGCTGCAAGTAAAAAACTTATGCAGAATTATTTATCAGAATTGTTGACTGAAGAGCAGCAAGTATCTGAAGTGCCAGTTGTGCCCGTGAAAGACAAAATTCAACAACCGTTAGAAAAACTACTGCAAAAAGTTAATATTACTGAGAATATTGCTCATCCAATTGAGGAGCCTATTCAAACGGCAAGAAGTTCCGTAAATCGTCAAATATCCAAACCAAAAATTGAAAAACCACCAATCAAAGAAATCGTTCAAGAAAAAGTTAACGATGAGCTATTACTAGATAAGCCACTTAAAACAAGAAAAAGTGATCAGCCACTAATCGTTGAACAAACTAAAAGTTATCAAAATGGCAGCTTTCAAGCGATGTTTTTCGATGTTGCCGGACTAACTATTGCTGTACCTTTAATTGAGTTAGGAGGTATTCATAACACAGATACAACGACAAGTTTAATGGGTAAGCCTGATTGGTTTACCGGTGTTATGTTGCATCGCGATGAAAAAATCAATGTTGTAAATACTGCTCTATGGGTAATGCCAGAAAAATGTGACGAAGCATTGAAAAATTCGCTAAACTATCAATATGTTGTAATGCTTGGTAATAGCTATTGGGGATTGTCAGCAGAGAGTCTAGTCGATACTGTGACGTTAGAACAAGAAGATGTAAAATGGTCGGATGTACCGAACAAGCGCCCTTGGTTAGCCGGTTTAGTTAAAGAGCGGATGTGTGTATTGCTTAATGTAGAATCTTTAATTAAGTTACTTGACGCGGGCGCAAATATTAACCAAGATTAATGGCTAGATTTCGAGATGGTATTATACTAAGAAAACTAGACAAATAATTAAACAGATTGATTTTAATAAGATATTTAAGAGGCAGGTTGTATGGCTGATGAAAGACGCAATGCAAATGAAAAAGTAGACAATGACGAAGTGTTACAGTGGGTAACCTTTAAACTTGATAGTGAAACCTACGGTATTAATGTGATGCAAGTGCAAGAAGTTTTACGTTATAGTGAAATTGCACCGGTGCCAGGGTCACCAACCTATGTATTAGGTATCATTAACTTACGAGGTAATGTTGTAACCGTTATTGATACAAGACAACGTTTTGGACTTAATCCTGCTGATATTACAGATAATACCCGTATTGTTATTATTGAAGCTGAGAAACAAGTTATTGGCATATTAGTCGATAGTGTTGCTGAAGTTGTTTACCTTAAAGCTTCTGAAATCGATGAAGCGCCTAATGTAGGCAATGACGATAGTGCAAGGTTCATTCAAGGCGTTTCAAATCGCGAAGGTGAGCTGTTGATTTTAGTCGATCTAAACCAGCTACTTTCCGATGACGAATGGGATGAGCTTAAACAGTTTTAATTTTTTATAAACTGTTTAATATAACTGTGCAAATAAAGCCTGTTTAATCAGGATTTATCTGTTTGTAATTTTCAAGAAGAATTTATGTTTACTATTTCGCCACTTATTTTATTGTCCATCACTTTTGTGCTTTTTTTATTGCTCATTGTACTTTTTTATCGACAGAAAACTGATTTTCATTGCATTAATAAGAGGTTGCAAACTCAGATTGAGGCACAAGAGATGCTTCTTAATGAACTACAGTCTATGCAGCAAACACTAAATACACAATTATTTGATTTAAAAGGTAACTTTACAAGTCAGCATTTGGAGAATGAACAAGTCAGTAATCAACTTGAACATCGTATTAATGTTGTACAAAAAGAAAATGCTGTTCAAAAACAATTATTAGATCAATTTCAAAATCAACAACCCCAAGATAAACTTTATTCAAGGGCGTTCAAACTGGTTGAATTAGGTGCCGATATTGAAGAGGTTGTTCGCGAATGTGACATACCGCTAGCTGAAGCTGAAATGTTAATCTCTGTGCATAGAAATAAAACTAATCCTTCTTAATATGAATATGCGATATTTTGTTTTTTTGTTACTGATTGTAAATAGTTAAACCTTTTATGTTGGATTACTTTTCTCCATGCTAAAATGCATTATATTTTCCAGAACAAGGGTATTAAGTGAATAATACAGCCATTTTTTCTCAATTCTTCAACCGTCAATCTAAAAACATCGTTGTTTTCTTACTGGTTTTATTTATTAGTGCATGTTCTTCAACACCCTCTACTGACGTTGAAAGTCCTTCAGATTCTAATGATCCATTAGAATCGATTAATCGACCATTTTGGACCTTTACATGGGATTATGCTGATAAATATGTTTTTAAACCAGCATCACAAGCATATGTTGAATATATGCCGACAGGTTTTAGGAACGGTATACATAATGTTGCCTTAAACCTCAATGAACCCTCATCAACTATTAATAGCCTTTTGCAGGGAAAGTTTAGCGAAGCCGGTAAAAGTACTGGACGCTTTGTTCTTAACTCTACAATAGGTTTATTTGGTTATTTTGATCCAGCGAGTGACTTTGACTGGGCCCGTGAACAAGAGGAGTTTGGTGAAGTACTGGGTTCTTATGGCGTTGGAAATGGACCTTATCTTGTTGTTCCCGGGCTTGGACCAAGTTCTGTTCGTGAAGAAGTCGGTGACTATGTGGACAGCTACTACTGGCCATTAGCCATTATTGATTTTTGGCCCAATTTACTTCGACAAGCCGTACTAGGACTCGAGCAGCGAGCTTCCCTTTCCGAGCAAGAACAAATTATTAATGATTCTATTGATCCCTACGAATTTGTTAAAAATGCTTACTTCCAGAATATGGAGTATAAAGTTTATGATGGAAATCCACCCATCATAATTAATGATGAAAATGAAGATGAGATAGATAGTTTCTTAGACGAACTTGATGAATTAGACGAACTTGATTAATAGGTTTGATCTCCAGACAAGTGATGTATTGAAGCATAACAATCGTTAAGCTTCATTCGTCTCTTACATAAAATTCCTATTAAATTAAATCAGCTTGGTAGAAGTAAGTGATAAGGCTTATATCTAGGTCACGATTTCTTTAGGTTTTTGTTAGATTAGTAAACTGTTTGATAGAAGCATTCAAATACTTACGCGTGAAAAGTAAAGATACAGGACGCAGTAAAATAAAATAGACGATTAAAAAACTAAATATAGAGACAGCAAAGAATATCCCTTCTAATTGAGCCATAAATAAAAATGGTGGCACCAACATTATTAATTTCAAAATATTTAAAACGAACTTTTCTGGTGCGTTTAGTTTACTTGCTGCCAGTGTTAATATTTGCTGACGTTCTTGTAAACTAAAGCTTTCAAGTTCGGATAGTTTGTTTGTTGAAAATATAAAAGCCATCAGTCATTGTTGTTTAGCGAATAATAGCTACATTCTACAGTATTTTTATCATTAATTAAGCAAACAAGTACCGATTCGTGTCTGGTTTTGGTAGAATTGCGGAAAATTTTATATGGGTGAATTATAAATGAATATCATTGAAGCTAATTTTGACGCGGCAGGCAAAAAATTTGCCATCGTTGTTTCACGTTTTAACAGTTTTGTCGTTGAAAGTTTATTAGAAGGGGCGGTTGATGCACTTAAACGCCATGGTAATGTTGCGGATAACGATATAACCGTTGTTCGTGTTCCTGGAGCATACGAATTACCTGTTGCAGCAAAGCGTATTGCTAGCAAAGGTGAATTCGATGGTATTATCGCAATTGGCGCCGTAATTCGTGGTGGTACACCTCATTTTGATTTTGTTGCTGGTGAATGTAACAAAGGACTAGCGCAAGTTTCAATGGAATACACTATACCGGTTGCTTTCGGTGTTATTACTACCGATACCGTTGAGCAAGCAATAGATCGTGCCGGACTTAAAGCAGGTAATAAAGGCGCAGAAGCGGCTTTAAGTGCTTTAGAAATGGTCAATGTTTTAGACAAGTTATAATCGGAGTTTTTTGTGAAACCATCACCTAGAAGAAAAGCGCGTGAGTTAGCAGTTCAAGCTATTTACTCATGGCAGCTTAGTCAAAATTCAGTAACTGATATTGAAGTTAATTTTTTAACCGATAACAGTGCTCGACGTTTTGATATTCCATATTTCCAACAATTACTTCATGGCGTAACTAAATCAGTAGGATCTATTGATGAAGCTATTTCACCTCATGTTGATCGACCTCTTGCAGATGTCGATCATGTAGAGAAAGCTATTTTACGCGTTGCGATTTATGAGTTAAAAGATTGTAAAGATGTCCCATACCGCGTTGTTATTAATGAAGCTATTGAGTTAGCCAAATCGTTTGCTGCTGATGACAGCCATAAGTTTGTTAACGGCGTACTTGATAAAGCGGTTAAATTAATTCGCCCTGAAGAATAAATTATTCTCCTATTAGCAT
>Ga0115005_10000179_pt1 | contig 47195 bp, 39 predicted proteins | sample ArcOceMetagenome_FD_87163 | JGI IMG/M metagenome (GOLD analysis project Ga0115005, IMG submission 87163) | Marine eukaryotic phytoplankton communities from Arctic Ocean - Arctic Ocean - Greenland ARC118M Metagenome | ecosystem: Environmental > Aquatic > Marine > Oceanic | place: Arctic Ocean... | reverse complement strand
TTGAACAAGGAATTGAGCCAGCTTATGCTGCTAAATTAATTCAGTACGGATGGGAAACCATTACTGAAGCACTCAAGCACGGTGGAATTACGAATATGATGGATCGTCTTTCTAATCCTGCGAAAGTAAAAGCATTTGAGCTTTCTGAAGAGTTAAAAGAAATTATGGAGCCTTTGTTCCATAAACATATGGATGATATTATGTCGGGTCACTTCTCTAAGACAATGATGGAAGACTGGGCAAATGATGATAAAAACCTTTTGGGTTGGAGAGCTGCAACTGGCGAAACTGCTTTTGAAAAAACAAAGGTTACGGATCAAGAAATTTCTGAACAAGAATTCTTTGACCATGGAGTTCTGATGGTTGCTTTTGTTAGAGCAGGAGTAGAGCTTGCTTTTGATACAATGGTAGCTGCCGGAATTAAAGAAGAATCTGCTTACTACGAATCATTACACGAAACTCCGTTAATTGCAAATACCATTGCACGTAAAAAATTATTTGAAATGAATCGTGTTATTTCGGATACAGCAGAATACGGATGCTACCTATTCGATCATGCTTGTAAGCCGATGCTTACCGAGTTTATGAAAAAAATTAATATTGATGTTATTGGAACAGCTTTTGCTGCTGATCAAAATAACGGTGTCGATAATAAAAAACTCATAGATATCAATGAAATCATACGTTTTCACCCCATCGAAATGATCGGTTACGAACTTCGTGATTCTATGACTGCAATGAAGAAAATAGTTTAACTATTGCATAAGAAACCCACAGTTTTAGGAGCTCAAAAGGCACTACAAGTGCTTTCTACTGTAGTGCAAGAGACTCCATTGCAATTTAACAAACGCTTATCTGAATCTTTATCAGCTTCCATATTTCTTAAAAGAGAAGACCAACAACAGGTAAGATCTTTTAAGATAAGAGGCGCATTCAATAAGATAAACGCACTCGATCCAAAAGAACTTGAAAAAGGAATTGTTTGTGCAAGTGCAGGAAACCATGCGCAAGGCTTTGCTTTTTCTTGCAATCAACTGAAGATTACTGGAATTGTATACATGCCGATTCCAACACCAAATCAAAAGGTAGAGCAGGTAAAAATGTTTGGTGGTTCTTATGTTTCTATTGTTTTAGTTGGAGACACCTACGATGATTCGCAACAGGCAGCACTTGCTCATTGCAAAAAAGACGGATTAGCTTTTGTTCATCCGTTTGATGATGTGGATGTAATCGAGGGACAAGCAACAATTGCCATTGAACTTATAAAACAAGCAAACAAACCTTTGGACTATGTGTTTGTTCCCATTGGTGGTGGTGGCTTGATTTCGGGAATTTTAACTGTTTTTAAGGCCTTATCTCCAAATACAAAAATAATTGGAGTAGAACCTTTAGGCGCTCCTTCCATGAAAATTTCTCTTGAAAACAAGAAAAATACAAGACTGCAAAAGATAGATAAGTTTGTTGATGGTGCTGCTGTTCAACAGGTAGGAAACTTGAGTTTTGAAATCTGTGTAGAACATCTTGATGCCTGTATTACGGTAGATGAGGGACGAATTTGCCAAGAAATTTTAGACTTATACAATAAAGAAGGTATCGTTGCTGAACCAGCTGGTGCATTGGCTATTGCAGCTATGGATCAATACGCTTCTGAAATTAAAGGGAAACAAGTTGCTGCAATTTTGTGTGGTGGAAATAATGATATTACTCGTACTCCAGAAATTGAGGAACGTGCCTTACTCTATGCGCGATTAAAACATTATTTCATTGTTCGCTTTCCACAACGTCCTGGTGCTCTAAAAGATTTTGTCACCCATGTTTTAGGCCCTGATGATGACATCACTCATTTTGAATTTTCTAAAAAAACAAACCAACATTTTGCCCCTGCGGTAGTTGGAGTTGTCCTGAAAAAAGAAACAGATTTTGTTCCGCTTATGGAGCGTATGAAAACTCAAGGATTCTTCGGAGAATACCTTAATGATAAGCCCAATTTATTTGATTTCTTAAAAAATTAAGGGAAGCACAAATTCAAAAACTGCTATTAAGAGTACTACAGCTATACAGTTGATTATAATTCCAACCCGAGCCATTTCATGTACTTTAATAAATCCGCTTGCAAATACAATTGCATTAGGAGGCGTTGCCATAGGAAGCATAAAAGCACAACTGCTAGCCATGGTAACTGGGATTAATAAATAGAGTAAGGGTATTTCAAGACCAAGTGCTATTCCTGCTACAACAGGTGCTAATACAGCTACGAGAGCTACGTTGCTCATCAATTCTGTCATAAAGAGCATCAGAATGATTAAGAACGATGCTGTTAGTAGTATACTGAAGTTCCCATCGGCTATATAAGTTGTAATCAACGATACAATTCCTGTTGCTGACATTCCCTTAGCTAGTGCAAGTCCACCTCCAAAAAGAATGAGAATTCCCCAAGATAATTTTTGCGTATCCTTCCATTCTAAAATAAAATCACCTTTTTTCAAATCAAAAGGAATAGCAAAAAGTGCTACGGCTCCTAAAATACTGATTACGGTGTCCGACAATTTTAATCCCGGAAAGACCGAATTAATTAAGGTCCTAAAAATCCAAAGTGATACCACAATTCCGAATACCCAAAGAACTTGTTTTTCTTTAGGTTTGATTGGGCCAAGTTTTTCAAGTTCATTGTCAATGACTTCTTGAGAGGCGCTAAACTGAAGGCCTTTTGTAGAAAACATTCCGTACACCAATACGAGATAAATTATAGTAATCATTACGATTGCAAACGGCAGACCGATCGCCATCCATTTCACAAAAGAAATCTGTATTTGATATTCATTTTCTAAAAGCCCGATGAGCACCGAGTTTGGAGGCGTTCCAATAACCGTAGCAATTCCTCCAGCATTAGCTGAAAATGCAATCCCGAGCATCACACTTAGTGCAAAATTTCGTGTTTGTTTTGTCGAAGATTCTTGTTGGTCAATCAGCAAGTTAATTACAGATAACGCAATGGGGAGCATGACTACTGTACTTGCAGTATTACTGATCCACATACTCATAAACGCGGTTGCGATCATAAAACCCAAAATAACTTTATTGGGTGAGGTTCCGGTTTTTTTTATAATCGTTAGGGCAATCCTTCGGTGTAGGTTTACTTTTTCAAGACCCAGAGCTAAAACAAATCCTCCAAAAAACAGAAACACAATTGAGCTTCCGTAATTTGCGCCAACATCATTTACAGCCATCACTCCAGTCAATGGGAATATGATCAAGGGGAGTAATGCGGTTACGGAGATTGAAACAGCTTCGCTAATCCACCAGCTAACCATCCAACTAGCCGTAGCAAGAACTGCTGCTGCTTCAAATGATAAACTATCGAATGGAAAATTGAGAACAATTATAAAAAGTAAAGGACCTGAGAAGAGTCCGATTTTTTTAGAAAGAGGATGTGTATGCATATTGAATTTGGTTGCATTTTGAACTTAAAGATACTTGAGTTTTAATGGACTAACAACTTTTTCTTCTAACTAATTTTTAATATTTTTGACAGTAATTGATTTTCGAATTAAACGCATTTCGTTTGTTTTTCAGTCCGTTACTTCAGTTCTTTCCTTTTTCATTCGATATTCACAATATAAACCTTAACTTGGTTTAATATTATTGCAAAAAAGTTAAACAAAATTTCATTATGACGCAGCTTTCTAAAAATGCTAGTATGGTATCTCCACAATTTAAAAACCACATTCACTTTAACGAGTACTTAGTAGATGGAGTTCTGCATACTTGGAACGGTGCTACCTCTGAGGTTTATTCGACAATACATTCCGAAGGTAAAGATGGTCAAGTTGGACCAACACTTTTAGGGTCTATTCCCGACATGGAAACAGATGCAGCTTTAGCAGCATTAGGTGCTGCCGAAAAAGCCTATAACAGAGGTCAGGGTGTGTGGCCTACCATGAAAGTTAAAGATCGTTTACGATGCTTGACAACCTTTGCTGAAAAAATGAAAGATTCTCGAGAGCAAGTAGTAGAATTGCTGATGTGGGAAATAGGTAAAAACAAAGCAGATTCTTACAAAGAATTTGATCGAACGGTCGATTATATTTTCGATACCGTAGAAGCTTACAAGAAATTAGATCGCAAAAGCGCAAAATTTGATAAACAATCGGGTATTCATGCGCACATAAGAAGAGGCCCTTTGGGTGTTGTCTTGTGTTTAGGACCGTATAATTATCCGCTGAATGAAACGTTTTGTTTGCTCATTCCAGCCATTATAATGGGTAATACAGCTATTTTTAAACCTGCTAAACATGGTGTTCTTTTAATAACCCCATTGTTGAAAGCATTCCAAGAAAGTTTCCCTGCTGGTGTTGTGAATATTCTTTTTGGTCGTGGTCGTAAAATCGCTTCTCCCATTATGGAAACAGGTAAAGTAGATGTTTTGGCTTTGATTGGACACAGTTCTTCTGCAGTTGCACTTCAAGATTTACACCCTTATAAAAACCGTTTGCGTTTAGTTTTAGGTTTAGAAGCTAAAAACCCGGGAATAATTTTACCAGATGCTGATCTTGACTCTACCATAAAAGAATGTATCTCAGGTACGCTTTCCTATAACGGACAACGTTGTACTGCACTTAAAGTATTGTATGTACATGAGTCTATTGTTGACGAATTTAACAAGCGTTTTTCTGAAGCAGTAGACTCTTTAAAGTTTGGTTTGCCGTGGGAAGATGGTGTTTTCTTAACACCTTTACCAGAGCCTGGAAAACCTGCCTATATTCAAGAATTGATTAAAGATGCAATTGATAAAGGCGCTAAAATAATGAATAAAAGAGGAGGAGAGTTAACCGAAAACTATTCCTTCCCTGCTGTTTTATATCCGGTTAATGATAAAATGAGTGTATATCACGAAGAGCAATTCGGACCTGTTGTACCCGTAATTTCATATTCAGATATCAACGAACCTCTAGATGCCATGGCCACGTCGGACTACGGACAACAGGTTAGTCTGTTTGGAAGAGATGTTCGCAAACTTGCTCCGCTGATTGATGTATTAGCCAACTTGGTATGTCGTGTAAACTTAAACTCTGCTTGCCAACGTGGACCAGATGTATATCCATTTACAGGACGTAAAAATTCTGCTGTAGGAACTTTGAGTGTATACGATGCACTTCGCTCATTCTCTATACGAACGTTTGTAGCTGCAAAAGACACGCCTTACAACAATGAGATTTTAGACGCCTTAATGGATTCTAAAGAATCAAATTTCGTGAATACAGAATATTTGCTTTAGACTTAAAAGTATTGACCAATACCAAAAACTAATCCGCCGGGACTGTTGTCGAAAGAGAAACCATAATCAATACGAATGATGGCTCTGAAGATATATTTGTGAATTATTCTCACGCCTATGCCTGCACGTGTTTCTACGGACTTGTTTTTGAAAAGTGTATTGAAATCATCGCCCGATTGTCGCAAGCTCCCTATATCCCAGAAGCTATTGGCTTGTAGTACAAACCATTTCTTTTCAATTAAGGTATGGCGATATTCTGTGTTCAGTGCCCAAACACCGCTACCACGCTGAACAAGGTTTCCAATTCCTCGAATGTTCTTGTTGTTGTCTATCGCAAAAGGAGGAAAAGGAGTAGGGGTATTGGTCGCTAAGCCAATTTTAAGTCGCGTTGCCCAGTTGCCTTTACTTTTTATTCTTTTGTAGAAAAATAAATCATTTTCAAAAGAGACAAATCTCTGGTCTCCATTGATATTTAATCCAGTAACAAAGGTGAAATTTGAAAAACTTCTAAAACCTTCTGTAAAATAATAGTGATAATTTAAGGCATTGTAATCATAATGGGCTTTACCGATGAATTTATTTGTTTCAAATTCATCAGGAACTTCAGGAAGATTTACTCCCTTGCTTTTAAAGTACTTTTCAGTAATTACTCCAAGTCCTAAACTTACCTTGTTTTTTAAATCCAATTCATAACCAACAAGGATTTCTAGAGAGTTATTGGTATAATCATAAAATGACTCGTTGAATTCGCCACGGAAGGGTTCGAGGGTTTTGTTGTGCTGACCGATTATTTTATATCCTAATTTGGACGTTATGAAATTGGGATTACCAAACAAAAATCCATAACCTGAATAAATGTTTTTTCTGTAAAAAAAACCAGCTGTATAACCGCGGCCTAAAAAATTGTAATCATTAACACCTAAATGAAATGCAAATTGATCTTCAACTGTAGTCCATAAATCTATGGCTGGAATTAGTGTAAAATTTTCTTCAATATGGAAAACCAATACAGCTTGTTTTTCATCAATGTGTATGATTTCATAAGTAGCGTGACTCACTGCGGGTTCTCGAATTAATCGTACGATATCGGCCTGAACTAAGCTACTGTCAATTGCTTTTCCTGCTTTACTATGAATGAGTATGTCGATGAAACTACGTTCTGATTTCTTTAAGCCTTCTACTTTGATTTCGCTTAAAATTGGTGCAGTATCTTGCGCAGATAACATCCAACCAAATAAGCAAAAGAGTAGGAGTGCTCCCTTCATTTTTCGAATAAAAGTCATATTGCTTAATCTAATAAAGCTCGTAAGCCAAAATTAAAAGTTTGCCCTAAACCGGTGTCATTTCCGCGAACAAAATTGGTGTAAATCACCTCGAAATTAATCGCACGTGTGAGTTGATATTTGGCACCAGCGCCAACAGCAGTATAGTTTTGCGAGAAGCCATTGTTTATTGCGATCAGGTTATAGTGCTGTACTAGCCCAAGGATAGTGAAGTTTTGAGTTGGGAAATAACTAACAAAAATACCCGGAGCAACTCCAAGAGAATCGTTTGCATAACTGGATTCTTTCTTTCCAAAGCTATACAATGTTTTTATTTCAGCGAAGATTTGAATCTGCTCATTATCGGCTATATAGTCATAGAAAAATTTGTTTTGCCAAATAAATCCTTTTTGATCTAAAAACACACCAGATAATACTTCTTTACTAATCTACGGAATATGAAATGCAGATTGTATAGTAAAGTTACTTACCTGTTTTATGGGTGAAAATTTTATTGAAGGAGCGATACTCGTTATTCCCGACCTGCTGAATTGTGTAGGGTTGTTCTTAAATTCAAAAACAGATAACGCATCCATTCCATTGATTGTGTTGGAACGATATTCAATACTAAGCCCAACATTAATTGTTTTGGAATCATTGATTCCAGTAAAAACATCTAGGGAAGAAGTGAAGAAATTCTGTCGTATGCGATCAGATTTAGCACCACTTTTATCCGCTCCTCTAACTTCGGTATACAGATTATTGAACCATTTTATATCCCATTGCCCTTTGGTTAAGAGCTTGGAAGGCGAAAATGTAAAGAGATTACTTTTTGTTGTTAGACTGTCTCTTACTTGTGCTTGAGCGACTATGCAGCAGCAAAAAGCTAAGAGTCCCCAGAGAACTTTGTATTTCATGATGTAAAATTTGAGTAATGTGAAAGTAACAAATACGATGCCAACATCAAAACTTTCGTGTTACAAATCAATTAGTTACCTTAGGTATTTAAAGATGATTCGATTGAAAATTATATATCATACTATATGCATTTTTTTATGTGCATTGGGTTCAGCTTAGTTTCGTGTATTTCCTTAAAGCAATATCCGCTTGAAAGCTACAGTTGGGTAGCTCCAGAAGTCCGTCAGTTCGAAGCCTTGGATCAAACTCAAGAATACCCTGATAATGCTATTTTGTTTATAGGAAGTTCTAGTATTCGTTTATGGAATACCCTTGAGGAAGACATGAAGCCTTTTCCAGTTATTAAAAGAGGTTACGGAGGTGCTCATTTTCGGGATATTATTTTTTATACCGATCGGATTTTAGCCAACCACAATCCAGAAATGATTGTTTGTTTTGTTGCGAATGACATTAAAGGTGTTCCTGAAGATGAAAATCCAAAAAAGGTTTTACGCCTAATCAAATACTTCATAAAACAAGTTCGAGAGCAGCATCCAACAACACCATTAGCTTTTATAGAGATAACGCCAACTTCGAGTCGTTGGAAACAATGGAATGATATTGAAGAAGTAAATCGATTGGTTAAGGAGCTCTGTGAGCGTAAAGAAGGGCTTTATTTTGTTTCTACGGCTGAATCTTTTTTAGGTGGTGATGGCAAACCCAACGATTCACTATTTATATCCGATCGCCTGCATTTGAATCCTGAGGGTTATGTCGTTTGGAATCAATTGATTAAGAGTGAAATAATTAGGATAAAGAAAGCTAACAATCTCTAAGGAAGATTCACATATGCCCAATACATAAGGGCAAGTTGAATTGGAATTCGAAACCCAAGCGCCCAAAGAGACATACCCAGTCTATTTCCAGGTAAAAGCATATTGACGTGTACCAATAAAAATACGACTAGCATAGCAATAATACCCCATAATGCTATACTTCTTGTAACTGGAAAAAGAACTCCTACACCTAGTGCAATCTCTGCAATGCCACTCCAATATATTAAAGCATCGTGTGCTGGTAAGAATTTGGGCATCATCGGTCTGTAAAAACCAGTGTGGGTAAAATGTACAATTCCGAGGATGAAATAAATTCCTCCCATGCAATATAGTTGTATCATGTTAATTTATTTTGTCTGCTCCAATGAGGGAATCTTTATGGTATTTTGTTTGATGAATTTAAGTGCATGAGCAACACTCTCCATAGGACGTTCTTCCATGGGTACATGCCCAGTTTCTTTCATAACAATCAAACTGCTGTTAGCTAGTTTTTTCATGAATTTCGCAGCATTTCCAACAGGAATCCAAAGGTCATCTTCACCCCAAATGATTAAAGTAGGAGCTTGTACTAATGATAAGCGATCCGTATCATCTTGCCCTTCCAGATTTGCTCGTTCAATAAAAGCTGTACGACTACCTTCCCTTAAAATCATTTGATGATAACGATCAATCAACGCTTCGCTTATTTTATTGTCATCGAAATAGACTTCTTTTAAATTATCTTTTACAAATGATCTGGGCGTGATGTGTTTTAAAAGTTGATTCACCACAGGAATTTCCGCCAATCTAAAAATCAAGGGACGTTCTTTTTCGGATGGAAATCCAGCTGGATCGAGTAAAATTAATTGTTGCACCTGTTCTTGGTGATCTGAGGCGTAATGCCAACCAATAGAACCTCCTAGAGAATTTCCAGCAAGAACAAAATTATCAACTTCAAGTTGGTTTAGAAATGCCTCTAAAAAACGATTGTAGGTTTCTAAATCATATTGGTTTGTTGCATTTGGACCCGTTATGCCAAAGGCTGGAAGATCCATGCGGATAACACGATAGTTTTTTATGAGTTCTTCGGTCCAAGCGTCCCAAGTGTGCAAAGAGGCACTGGTACCGTGAAGTAAAACAATTGGGAAACCACTTCCTTCATCTTTGTAATGAACTTCTAGTCCATCGACAGAAATGAATTGAGAATTGGAGTCAGTATATTGTCCTTTAAGGGTTTCAACACTAACATTAGGTGTTCTTGCCACTAATATGAGTGTAAGGATTGCTCCAAAAAACAGAACAAATATTTTTAAAAACGTATTTATAAATTTAGTAGATATCATCCTCCAATTAACGCATTTAAAACGGGTAAAGCAAACGGGAACTTATTTTTTTAAAGTGCTTGAACTATATGGGTTACTCAATAACTCCTTGAAAATCTCCCATCTTTTTTCAGGCAGCTCTGGATCGGCTCCCGATAATTTCATGTGATTGGCTACTTGGTCTCTTCCTAAGTTATAGTTGATCACATAACTACGATTAGTTTCAATAAAATTTAAGCGTTGAATGGCTTTCTTTGGTGAAAAAAGCAAGTACGTTTCAATCATTCCAATGGCTTCTTCTTTGCCGATTACTCCATTGAGATAGCGCCGTGCAATCTCGTTTTCTGCATACTTTAATTTTGCTTTCAGTTCCTGTACTTTATGAAATTTTTGAGCCTTCTTTTTTGATATTCCAACAATTGGGAAGAGTACGTCACGTTCAAAAGCAAGGCGTTTTTCTCCAGGGAAAACCATATCAATTCCATAATTTGCGCTTCCTTCAGAAATAAACGATAAAGGTGAAAAAAGTGGGTAGACCGAATATTCCATCCAACCTTTTGTGTTTACTAGGTTCTGATCCAACAACATCATATAGATGTGGTGCCCCGGATATCCTTCATGGCTTGCTAAATCAATCGCTCGATCGATGTGTATTGGGAAGTCTGTATTGATTTGTATTAGGCTTTGACTGTCTCCTTGATAGTAGTTGTAGCCACTCCATACCTTATCGTTTACGTATTCTAAAACAAAATTTTCTTGAGTCGGTAAATCTAAATATTGTTTAGTAATTGCCCTTGATTCGGCGGTTGCTACATTAAAAACACTATCTAACATATCTTTTGGGATTATAAACTGTTCCATGAATGTTGTGTATCGAGAAGATAAAACTGCATCTCCATCGAGTAATTGATCCATCTCGTCTAGTAATTTGTCAAAATAACTCAAAGGGTAGAAGGGAGGTTCTGCATCGTATAATAGTGCAGCTTCTTCGTCAAATGAATAGGTTTTTCCTCCGATCATTTCAACTTTAGTTCTCAAAGCAATCAATTGCTTTTGAAGCATTTCAATTCTACTAGCATTTACGTTTGGGTTCTTGGATTCGAGAAGTATTGTACATTTATCGTAGAGATCATTGGCAGAATGCACCAAAGTTTCTTGAGGAAAAACTACCGCTTTTTGCTCACTTGGTTTCCATTCCTCTGGTCCGAAATAGGCATCAACTACAGCTGAATCATACTGACCTACTTGAAGAACCAAACGAACATATTCTTCGGCTATTGTATCAATATTATGCGTTTTTGAATTTGGACTACAACTTGATAGGAATAGACAAACTAGAGCGGTAACTATTTTTTTCATAATAAGTAACTTAAGACTTTAAACGACCCAAGTTATGTTATTATGATGAATTATAAAATTTAACAGCAACCAGGAACAACTAATCTCAAATTTATTTAGTTTTACCGTATGGTATACGATTGGTTTCAGTAATCTTCACCCATATGGAACAGCTCAGTATTTTTGATATTTTTAAAATTGGTGTAGGACCTTCCAGCAGTCATACGCTTGGCCCATGGAAAGCTGCCTTGGCTTTTAGGAATACACTCACTGCATTTTCATTCGATAATGTGTCCATCACACTCTATGGTTCTCTATCCAAAACTGGAAAAGGGCATAAGACAGATGTTGCGGTTCAATTGGGCCTTGCAGGACTCATACCAGAAACCACCAATACTTGCGAAATGAAACGTATTTTGGATCAAATTAAAATAACAGAAACCTTATTTTTCGATTCAAGGAGCATTTCTTTTTCGCCACAAATGCATATTGACTTTTGTAACAGTTTACATGAGGCACATCCCAATGTTTTGACTTTTAGAGCTACAAAGAAAGAGGAAACTGTTTTGGAACAAACATATACTTCTTTAGGCGGTGGTTTTATTAAATTACTAGGCGATTCAGAACCTGAAAAGAAAAAAGTTGATTTTCCATTTCCAATTGAAAATGGAGCGGATGTTTTGCGATATTCGCTAGACAATTCATTGGATTTTTATGAGATTGTATTTCAAAACGAACAGCATATTAGGACAGCAAAGCAAATCAATTTTAAACTCCAAGAGATTTTCGACACGATGAAACTATCTGTATACAAAGGATGTATTACAGAGGGTGTACTTCCTGGGGGTTTGAAAGTGAAAAGACGCGCTCGCGCACTCTGCTCAAAACTACTGGAGGAGCATCAATATAAAACAATAGATGCCTGGGAAGAAGCCCTCAGAAAAACACCTTTAGTTTTTGATACACTTAACACATGGATCAGCTGTTTCGCTTTGGCTGTAAATGAGCAAAATGCAGCTATGGGGAAGATTGTTACTTCACCCACTAACGGAGCCGCTGGAGTAATACCTGCTGTTCTATTATACCACCAATATTTTGCTAAAAATAAAGGTTTTGAAGATGTGAAAAAATTCTTGCTTGTTGCTGGTGAAATCGGTTGTATGTTCAAAAAAGGAGCGACGATATCTGCAGCCGAAGGCGGGTGTCAAGCTGAAATTGGCGTTTCTTCTGCGATGGCAGCTGGAGGATTGACAGCTTGTATGGGCGGAAGTACTAAACAAATTCTAATGGCTGCCGAAATTGCAATGGAACATCATTTGGGTTTGACGTGCGATCCGATTCATGGACTGGTTCAAGTGCCCTGTATTGAACGAAACTCAATGGGTGCTATCAAAGCTATTATGGCTTCAAATTTAGCATTGAACGGTAATCCTGAGGATGCCATTGTGAACTTTGATCAGGTTGTAAAAACCATGTGGGAAACAGGCTTGGCAATGAATTCTAATTTTAAAGAAACATCGGAAGGTGGCTTGGCAATTAATGTCGCGGTTTCTTTTCCAAGTTGCTAAAAGTACTTTGACTATATGTTGGGATAAAAAATCTTGACAATGATATCGGCATGTTTTTCAACTTCTTTTTCATCAAACGGATCAATACCAAATTGCTTTTTCATTTGATAGTTGAATAGGAAAATGGAGTTTGCAGCACTAAAAAAAATTGTAGTTAGATTTGGGATTGGAAAATCTTCGGTTAAACCTTTTTTCACTAACATTCCATGCAGCTGACTTGTTTTTAAAGTTAGTGGTTTGAGAACATTCTCAATTAACCAGTCACTTCGAGGAGATTCTTGTGTCATTTCATGAACAATGACTAAATAGAGTTCTGGAAATTTTGAGTTGTAGTATATGAATTGACGTGCCAAAGTCTTAGCTGTATCTTTTAGCGATAAATGTTTTAGGAGCTTAAAGGTTGTTACAGATTCTTTCAAATATGCATCAAAAGCAGTGCTAACTGCTTTCTTCCATAAATCTTCCTTATTACCAAAATGATAGTGTAATAAGGAGTCATTTACCGCGCATTCAGATGAGATTTTATTAATACTCGTTCCCCCATATCCGTGTTTTGAAAATTCTTTCAATGCCTTGTTGAGAATCGCACCCTGATCAATTCCCGATTTCTCATTTGGTCGACCTCTCTTGCGTTTATTTGTGTTTTCTGTATTCTCTTTCTTGTCCATTTAACATCAAATTAAACCATTTTAAAGGAGATTTAAAAATTGTAGGCATTCATTTTTTAAATTAATTAAGAACTTAACCAATATATTTCTATATTTGTTTCAATCGACATTCATTTAATTACATGACCTATACCTCAATTACTGTTGAACGAAAAGAAAACTACGCTATTGTCCAGTTGGATGGTGGTAAGGTTAATGAAATAAACACAGCAATGGTTCGTGATTTAAAGCACGTTTTTACTGTATTAAATCAAGACGATTCGGTTTGTGGTATAATCCTCAGTGGTCGTCCACATGGTTTTAGTGCTGGTTTGGATATTGTGAATATTGCAATGGGAGGGAAAGCAAAAGCAGAAGAATTCTGGAATTACTATCATGAAGCATTACAAGCCATGATTCGATTTTCTAAACCTTTTGTGTGTGCCATTACTGGATATGCACCAGCTGGAGCAACCATTTTAGCACTTTGTGCAGATTATAGGGTTATGGGTAAAGGCGCAAAACATGTAGTTGGAATGCACGAATTTAAGTTATCTATGCAAGTGCCCGAATTACTTTCTGATATATATGCCTATCATTTAGGCGAAAAACAAGCTTGGGAAGCTGTACAACAAATGAAACTTTATACAAGTGACCAAGCCCTTGCGGTAGGTTTGGTTAATGAATCTGTTGAAGTTGAATCGGTATTAGAACATGCGGAACTTTATCTGCAAAAAATGTTGACCATACATACGCCTGTTTTTACTGAAACAAAACGTCTATTAAGAAAAAACTTACTTAAATTGGTGGATCGAGATTTCACCCAATTAGTAAAAGATGTAATCGATAATTTGTCTGACCCTTTTACACAGAAGGTGATACAAGAATTTAAGAATAATTTAAAAAAGTAAAATAAATAAAGATGGAAGCATACATTTATGATGCCGTTCGATCGGTTCGAGGAAAAGGAAACAAAAAGGGAGCTCTTAATGGGGTTACACCTACCGAGTTATCTCGTCAAGTATTAGTAGCACTGAAAGAAAGAAATGCGTTAGACACCTCTAAGGTTGAAGATGTTATTTTTGGATGTGTTGCTCAAGTAAAAGACCAAGGAGTAAACATCGCAAAATCTGCTGCTCAAGAATCGAATTATGGAGACCACCTCTGTGGTGTAACGCTAAACCGTTTTTGTGGCTCCGGTCTTGAAGCTATGAATCAGGCTGCAGCTTATGTAAAGTCTGGCTTTAGTTCGTTGATCGTTGCTGGTGGAGTAGAGAGCATGTCTCGGGTTCCTATGGGATCAGATGGAGGAGGCTTCTTAATGGATCCTTTACAAGCGATTCCTAGAAACTTAGTACCACAGGGTATTTCTGCAGATTTAATTGCTACCAAATACGGTTACTCTAGAAACGATACCGACTTATTTGCTGTTGAATCACAAAGAAGAGCATCAGAGGCTGAGGCGGATAAGCGTTTTGTTTCTCGTATTGCAATTAAAGACATCAATGGGCTTGATATTTTAACTACGGATGAAAATATTCGCCCGTCGACTACTCTTGAAGGAATTAGTAAATTGCAACCCTCTTTCGCAATGATGGGTGCTATGGGAGGTTTCGATGCTGTTGCAATCGATAAATATCCAGAAGTAGAAGAATTACTTCACGTGCATCATGCTGCGAATTCATCTGCTATTGTAGATGGAGCTGGGGCAACCTTAATTGGTAACAAAGCCATCGGTGAAGCGCTTGGCTTAACACCACGATTTAGAGTTCGTGCTGCTGCCGTAGAAGGTACAGATCCAACCATCATGCTTACCGGACCAGTTCCTGCGAGTGTAAAAGCTCTGAAACAAGCAGGAATGAGCATCAATGACATTGACTTATTTGAAGTTAATGAAGCATTTTCTGCTATTCCAATGTATTTCATGGATAAGCTCGGTGTTGACCATTCTATAGTAAACGTCAATGGTGGTGCAATAGCAATGGGTCACCCCCTTGGTGCTACTGGTTGTATGATCGCCGGAACGCTTATGGATGAGCTAGAAAGAAGAAATTTGAACACCGGATTAATCACACTATGTATCGGTGGAGGAATGGGTATTGCTACAATCATTGAACGCGTCTAATTAAGAATTAAGAAAAAGTATTTCAAATGGAAAATATTAAAAACGACCTTTTTGAATTTGAAGTTGGAACGGATGGAATCGGAATCCTTTCAATCAACCAAGTCAACAATCCAACCAATCTATTCAGTACAGAATTTATAACCTCTTATATCGAATTAGCAAATAAAGTAGTTGCTGACAAAGAAATTAAAGGGATGATCTTAACCTCAGGCAGAAGTATGTTTATGCCGGGTGCCGACCTGAGAGAACTACAAACTATGGGGGATGACCCTCAAAAAACGTTTGATGGTACCATGCAAATGCATCAATCGTTGCGTGCTCTTGAAACAGCAGGCAAACCTTTTGTTGCTGCCATAAATGGAACAGCAATGGGGGGTGGATTAGAATTATGTTTAACCTGTCATCACAGAATAGTGCTGAATAGTGTAAAAATAAAATTAGGCTTTCCAGAAGCTAAGGTTGGCTTATTGCCAGCTGGTGGTGGAAATTCTAAGGTTCCTTATTTAATGGGTATACAAAACTCTTTGATGTATTTGTTACAAGGAAAAGAAGTGCGTCCAGCTCAAGCGTTAAAAGATGGCCTTATTGATGACCTCGCAGAAAGTCAGGAAGAGCTTATTCAAAAAGCGAAGGATTGGATTCTTGCAAATCCAAATCCAGTTCAACCATGGGATAATAAAAAACACCGCGTTCCAGGTGGCGATGTATGGTCTGCAAATGGAGTTCAAACGCTAGTTGGAGCTGCAGGTAACCTAGGTAAAATGGCTCATGGTAACTATCCGGCGCAAAATTATATTATGAAAGTAATCCACGATGGATTGCCCATAACGATTGATCGTGCATTGGAAATCGAAGCACGTTATTTCATTAAACTATTAGCTTCTAAGGAAGCAAAAAACATGATCCGTACAGGATTCATGGAATTGCAAAAAGCAAAAAAAGGAATTGCACGTCCAAAGACTGAGCCTAAGTACGAAATTAAAAAATTAGGTATTTTAGGTGCTGGGATGATGGGTGCTGGAATTGCATATGTTTCTGCAAAAGCAGGAATGGATGTTGTTCTTAAGGATGTTTCACAAGAAGGAGCTGATAAAGGAAAAGCGTATTCTAAAGCAATTTTGGATAAGGCAATTTCTAAAAATCGTTCTACACCAGAAAAAGCGGAAGCTTTACTTTCGAAAATCGAAGCAACTACTGATCCTGCATCGATGAAAGACTGTGATCTAGTAATAGAAGCGGTATTTGAAGATCCAAAACTAAAAGCAATTGTAACGGCAGAAACAGAAGCGGTTCTTGGTGCAGATAAAGTATATGCATCGAACACTTCGACTATTCCAATTACAGAATTAGCAAAAGCTTCTTCTCGTCCAGATAATTTCATCGGAATTCATTTCTTTTCTCCAGTAGAAAAAATGCCTTTAGTTGAAATCATTGTTGGAGAAAAAACTGAAGCAAAAGCAATTGCAGCAGCTGTAGATTATACGGTTGCTATTGGTAAAATCCCAATTGTTGTAAACGATAGCCGTGGTTTCTATACTTCACGTTGTTTTGGAACTTTTGTTTCCGAAGGCTCTTTTATGGTAGAAGAAGGAGTTCCTGCTGCTATGGTAGAGAATGTTGCTAAAGCTGAAGGAATGGCTGTTGGCCCACTAGCCGTTATTGATGAAGTAACCCTTACTCTGGGATTACACGTTTATGAAAGTGATCCAACACCAAACAAACCTGAATTCCAAGAGCGATCTTATAAAATGCAAAAAGACCTTGTAGACAATAACGGTCGTAAAGGTAAGAAGTGGGGCGCAGGCTTCTACGACTATCCAATAGGCCTACCAAAGAAACTATGGCCTGGTCTAGCTGAGAAATATAATTCTAATGTTGATTATCTCGATAAGGAAACTGTTGGAAAACGAATTCTACACCGTCAAGCAATTGAAGCTTTTAAGTGTTTAGAAGAAGGCGTTTTGAATAGCGTAGTCGATGGTGATTTAGGTTCTGTTTTAGGATGGGGATTCCCAATCTTTACAGGTGGAGCTTTATCGTATATTGATTTTGTAGGCATGCAACAATTTGTTGCTGAATGCGATGATTTTACTTCTCGATTTGGAGCACGTTTTACTGTTCCAGATGGCCTAAGAGCATTGTCTGAAGCTGGAAAATCGATTCACGACTATAAAAAATAACAACAATCACAATTCATTGAATGCTCCTTTTTTTAGTTTTTAATTAGGAGCATTTTTTAAATATAACCTATGGATACGATTCAAGAAATTGTTGATTTATTGACCCTAAAGAAAATCGACGAAAACACTTTTCAAGGAGAAAACTACACAACCCCTTGGGGACGCGTATTTGGCGGTCAAGTTCTCGGGCAATCGCTTCATGCGGCATATCAGTCTGTTCCCAAAGATCGTTTTGCACACTCCATGCATGCATATTTTATCTTAGGCGGTCAACTTGATATTCCAATAATCTATGAAGTAGATTCCATTCGAGACGGAAAAAGTTTTACAACCAGAAGAGTTGTAGCAAAACAAAATGGAATAGCGATTTTCAATATGTCGGCTTCATTTCATAAAAAGGAAGAAGGAATCGATCATCAAATTCCGATGCCCAATGTGATTAAACCAGAAAATTTAATCCCAACTGTTGAACAAATCAATGAGCTAGAAACATCTGCTCCTAAAATTTATAAGCGTATAAAGAACATGCTACCAACTGTATTTGACATTCGTCCAGTTGAAAATTTCTTAAGTAAGTACAGTAAAAACAGCCCCCCATACGACAATTTGTGGTTTACATCTGCTGTAAAACTCAATCGAGATGATGTAGCACTCAATCATCAATTGCTAGCCTATGCTTCTGATTATAATCTGTTGAGTACAGCTACTGCACCGCATCGAGAAGAACTCAATACCAAAAGTATGTTTTATACGAGTTTGGACCATGCCCTTTGGTTCCATCGCGATTTTTCAATTGACGATTGGCTATTGTATGCTATGGATAGTCCGAGTGCTTCCAATTCAAGAGGTTTTGCTCGTGGAAGTATTTTTAACAAAAATGGAGATCTGGTAGCGTCTGTTGCACAAGAAGGCCTGATTCGAGAACAAATTAAGAAAGCATAATCACCCCACTTAGAATATACTATTATGATATTTAAATTAGAAGAAGAACACTTAAGCGTAAAAGAAGCTGCACGAGAATTTGCTAAAACACGTTTAAAAGACGGTGTTATAGAACGTGATAGCACCATGGCATATCCTACAGAATTTGTCAAAGAAATGGGTGAAATGGGCTTTTTAAGCATGATGACTGACCCTAAATATGGCGGAAGTGGAATGGATACGCTTTCCTATGTACTTGCGATGGAAGAAATTTCTAAAATCGATAGTAGTTGTTCTGTGATCATGTCGGTAAATAATTCTCTTGTTTTATATGGTTTAGAAAAATATGGAACAGAAGAACAAAAACAAAAATATATTCCGAGATTAACTACTGGAGCAGAGGTGGGCTGTTTTTGCCTTTCTGAGCCTGAAGCTGGAAGCGACGCAACATCCCAACGTACAACTGCCATAGACAAAGGAGATCATTATGTGTTGAATGGTGTAAAAAACTGGATTACAAATGGGGGAAAAGCTACCATTCAGCTTGTGATAGCTCATACGGACAAAGATAAAGGTCATAAAGGAATCAATGTCTTTATTGTTGAGCGTGATTGGGAGGGAGTTACCATTGGTCCTAAAGAAGATAAAATGGGTATTCGTTCTTCAGACACACATTCCATAAGTTATGCTGATGTAAAAGTTCCTAAGGAAAACAGAATTGGAGCCGATGGTTTTGGATTTAAATTTGCCATGCAAACCCTTGAAGGTGGACGTATAGGAATAGCTGCTCAAGCCCTAGGCATTGCAGCTGGAGCATACGAAATGGCCGTTGAATACGCACATCAGAGAGAAACTTTTGGAAAACCAATTGGTCAACATCAAGCCATTGCTTTTAAATTAGCAGATATGGCTATGGATATAGAGGCAGCACGTATGATTGTATATCGAGCAGCTTATTTAAAAGATAGTGGACAAGACTATGGTTATGCAAGTGCCATGGCTAAATTAATTGCTTCTGAAGCTGCAATGAAACATACCGTTGAAGCTGTTCAAATTCACGGAGGTAATGGTTATGTAAAGGAATATCATGTAGAACGCCTAATGCGAGATGCAAAAATCACACAGATATACGAGGGAACTTCAGAAATACAACGGATTATTATATCTCGAAATGTTTTGAATGGAAACCTTGAACTACCAATGTAAAATTTGCTTTTACATTGTAACAATTAATCCTTGATCTGCTGCTAATTTGCTTTTACATTGTAACAATTAATCCTTGATCTGCTGCTAATTTGCCATTGCATACCGTTGGATATACCTCGGCAAGATCGGCTAAACCATCCAGAGTTTTATACTGGAGCCATGCTTTGGTAGTTGCTACTGCATCTACTAAAAACTGTGCTGTTTTTTGATCAAATTCGCTAGCTCCCCAATCTTCGATTCGTTTTTGAATGTGACTAGGCGCAAAGAAAAATTTGGATCTTTCTCTGATGATTCCTTCGTTCGGGTTCGATTCTTTCCAATGAGTCAGTCCCACCTTAAAGGTGAATTTCATAAGGTCACCTAAACGTTTATGCAAATCAACTAACACCGCATTATTACCCGACATATCTACAATAACGGTAGGGATTTCACTGTTAATATCTGCTAGTTGATTATAGGTATACACTTCATCATATAAACCAAGTTTTACAACGGCATCAAGATTACGTTCTGATGTTATTCCAATGGCTTTTGGTGCTGTTTCATCGATATGCAAACCGTAAGCTAATCCAATACTGGTTTTGCTAGAAGCACTCAGTATGATGGTTTGTTTTGCTCCAAACCAACTGTTTTCTTGCAAGGAATCCCAAAGGCAAAACGATGTGATGTAAAGGGGATAAAACAAAGCTCGATCACGATCCAGCTTTTGATCATAGTTTGGTTCCGAAAGTACTCTTCGATACAAATTATAGGTCGGCGGTAAAGTAGATCGATGTTCAGAAACATCTATAAAACGCTTACCCGTAATGTGTCCGGCTTTCATTTTTAAATGTGAAGCAGGAGGGAAGTAACCGAAAATGCGATCTCCAACTGGGATATTGTCTGCTTTCGATTCCACTACATCAGCGAATCCCCAAACGGGAATAACGCCCCAGCCTTCCGTTTGTTTTCCTACAGGTGGGAAGAATTCCCAATACCGTATGATTTCTCCAGAAACCGCATACGTAATGTTATTTGAAGTGAAAGAAAACAGATCAATTTTCACTTTAATTTCATCAGTTGCGAGTGTTAAATTTTCTTCTGGAATTTCTTCAATGGTATGGTTTATAAACTTATTTTTTTCAACTTGAAATTGAAGGCTTTTGACTGGTTTCATATAAAATGTTTAAAAAAGGATATCATTTTAGTTTAGCATCAAGATAAAGAATATTCAATTGGTTTGCTAGTGAAAATGATTTCGTTTCTATTTAAAATCTTTTTAATTGTTGAGTTGTTTGGCCATATAGTAGTTTGTCCATGACTCATCATCGGTATATTGAAATTGAAGGGTATGTTTTTCTTGAATTACAAAGCCTTCTTTTTTATAGAGCTTTATTGCATTGGTATTGTACCCAAAAACACGCAATTCTACTTGTTTTGTTGGAATTTCTTTTTGAATTGCATCGATCATTAGTCGTATTATTTTTGCGCCATAACCCAGCCCTCTGTTTTGTTTATTTCCAATTAGTATCCTCGATAACCTTGGGTATTCATTTAAAAAATTCAATTCACAGTGTCCAATGACTTCTCCCGATTCTATGTGGATTATTTTTTTTGCAACGAGTTTTTCTTGACTTAAATAAGCATGAAGCTGGTCTTCCGATAGCGGGTAGGTAAACAGATCTCCTGCAAATTGAACCAGTTCTCTCTTTGTGTCAATCCAACCAATGAGTTTTGAAAAGTCGTCTTGAGTAAAGGGTTCTAGTTTAAGCATTGGGTCAATTTAGATTATATATTCCCAAACCTATACTATTTTCTTAATAATTGAAATGTTTTGAGATTACTATCTCAAATTTAAGTTTTAAAATCCGTGCTGCGTAGATGTAAAGCCAAGTGTTACAAGTCCGGATCTGATTTCTGGAGCATTCATGAATAAGTTCCAAAATAATTGGGTTTTATGATTCTCAATCATTGGGGCAATTGTGCCTTGGTCTATCGCTAAATAGCGCTGTGTTTTCCATTGATAATGGGGAGCATACGCATCAATTGGACCAGTGATTCCAATGTAGTCTTCTTGTTTTTCTTCGTATAAATAACGCAAATACTTCATAGAAGCTTCTGGAGTATAGGGGAATGAGGAAAGCGCAGCAGTTGGGCTAATAATCCCTATATCATTCGTTGGACTGTGATCAGAATAGCCCGTACTCCCGTCTGAGTTTCTAGAATAACTTGCGGTTAAACCCCAATTTTTATCGGAATAACCTGAAAATTCATTTGGATTTTGAATGCAATGTTCCAATACAATTTGTGTGTGATTGCGCGCTACGTCCCAATAGTTTGCATAGCGATCTGTTAAACCTCTTGGATCTAGAGTCAAATAGGAGTAGTGTGCCCAAAATAAAGGACCAACACTATCGTTTGCTCCTCCATGATTGAGTAATACAGGAATATTATATTGTTGTGCTTCGCTTTTGATTGCCCCGTTCTGTGCCCAGCCTTCGTGATAAACTGCTGCATTAATTGGGTGTGTAGGGGAAGCAGCACCTAAGATGTAAGCAATCAAACCTTCATTATAACCCACAATGGGAAGGTTGATTTCAAAATTAAAGTTTGGAGACCAATCCCATTCAACTCCTTTCCAAAGAGCATCAGCTTTTTGAGCTAGTTGTTGTTCAGCAGTGTTTCCGTTTTTGAAATATTCTCGGATACAAATCAACCCCTGACAAAGCAGGGCGGTTTCCACCAAATCTGCGCCATTGTCCATTGTACTAAATGGAAGTACGGTTCCACTATTTCCATCCATCCAATGCGACCATGCACCATGGAATCGATCTGCATTTTCTAGGAAATTAAGAGCAGTTTGTAGATGACTTATCCCAGCTTCTTTGCTGATGATGTTATTCTCAATTCCCATTAAGACATTAAGGAAACCAAATCCAGACCCTCCAGTAGTGACTGTGTTTGCGTCAAATGAAAGATCATTTTCGTGCAAGCGTTCCCGACTTAGTTTAGAATTGGTATGCGAATAATCCCAAAAGTATTTAAAGACGTCTTCCTGCACAGTTTGCATTAACTCCATATCAGTAGCTGGTTGCATTGCGATAGGTTCAGTATCTGGGATAGAGTCAACTTTTATATCATCCGAAGAACATGAAATGAAAAGTAGTATAGAATATAATGAAATGATTTTCATAGGATTTGAAAGATTCTGAGGTGGTTCATTTCAAATATATAAAAAAACCCCATACGTTCGTATGGAGGTTTTTATTCAAAATATGATTAAAAGTAAATGCAAGGTTTATTTCAAAATGGCATCAACTAAATAAGCGCCTACTTCCGCAGTTCCATAGGCTTTTCCACCATCGGCAAGGTCTTCAGTTACAAAACCTTCTTCTAGGGCTTGTTCAACAACTTTACGAATTAAAGCACCTTCTTCTTGAAGGTCAAAGCTCATTTCAAACATCATAGCAGCCGAAAGAACAGTTGCCAAAGGGTTTGCAATGTTTAGCCCTGTTGCTTGTGGATATGAGCCGTGGATGGGTTCATACAAAGCATTTTCTTCACCAACAGAAGCCGAAGGCATAAGTCCCATTGAACCAGAGATTACAGAGGCTTCATCGGTTAAAATATCTCCAAATAAGTTTTCTGTAATTAGCACATCATAACTATTTGGCCATTGTACTAATCGCATGGCAACAGCATCAACGAACTCGTAGGCAACTTCTACTTCTGGATAGTCTTTCTCCATTGCTTGAACAGTTTCTCTCCACAGGCGTGAGCTTTCTAATACGTTGGCTTTATCAACACAACACAATCTCTTGGAGCGTGTCATTGCCAATTCAAACCCTTTCTTAGCAATACGGATAACTTCTGCACGAGTATAGGTACAGGTATCGAAAGCGGTGTTTCCATCGTCTTTACGACCGCGTTCTCCAAAATAGATTCCTCCAGTAAGCTCGCGTAAAAAAACCAAATCTGTTCCTTCAATTCGTTCTTTCTTCAAAGGCGATTTGTCTAAAAGCGATGGGAAGGTAAAAGTTGGTCGCACATTAGCAAACAAACCTAGTTTTTGACGCATTTTAAGCAGCCCCTGTTCTGGACGTACTTTAGCCGAAGGATCATTATCAAAACGTGGATGTCCAATGGCACCAAATAAAATGGCATCAGCATCTAAGCAAACTTGATGTGTTTCATCGGGATAAGGTTCTCCAACTGCATCTATTGCTGCAGCTCCTGTGAGGGCCGAAGTCCAATTAATTTCGTGATTGAATTTTTGGGCGATTGCGTTCGATACTTTTACCGCTTGGTCAATGACTTCAGGTCCAATTCCATCTCCAGCTAAAAGGGCAATGTTTAATTTCATATGTTTTGATCTATGGCGTTACTGTTGTGTTTGAATAATATTGAGCATTTTCTCAGTTGCTTTGATTGCTGATACTGTTTGATCAGAATCTAAGCCACGTGTTACAAATTCTGTTGACTCTTGCTTCCAGGTAATTGTTGTTTCACATAAAGCAGCAGAAGTACTTCCTGGGGGAATATGTACGGCGTAATCGATTAATTTTGGGAGCTCTACTGTCTTGTTATTGTATATTTTTCGAATGGCATTGATGAAAGCATCATATTGTCCATCGCCACAGGCATTTTCTTCAAAAGTTTCACCATCAATTTCAACTGCAACAGTAGTCGAAGGTTGTAATCCTTTGGAGTGGGTTAGTACGTAGGATTTGACAAATACTTTTTGGGTATTGGCTCCACTGTTCATAACATCTGAAATGATGTAGGGTAAGTCTTGTGCAGTAACCTGTTCTTGTTTATCTCCTAATTCGATGATGCGCTGGGTAACTTTTTTTAGTGCATCATCATCTAAACTCAAACCGAGTTCTTGAAGGTTTTTCTGAATGTTTGCTTTGCCGGAAGTTTTTCCTAATGCGTATTTGCGTTTACGCCCAAAACGTTCGGGGAGTAAATCGTTGAAATATAAGTTGTTTTTACTATCGCCATCTGCATGTATACCAGCTGTTTGCGTGAATACATTCGCGCCAACAATAGGCTTATTGGCTGGAATTCTAAAGCCAGTAAAAGTAGCTACCAAAAGACTCACCTTATGCAAAGATGTTTCATTAATATTGACTTCAATTCCAGGCATGAAATCGTTTACTACAGCTACTAAACTTGCAAGAGGCGTATTTCCTGCACGTTCACCCATTCCATTTACTGTTAAATGTAAACCCTGAATTCCGGACTTGATCGCTTCCATTGCATTAGCGACACTCAAATCGTAGTCGTTATGTCCATGAAAGTCAAAATGTAGATCGGGATATCGTTCAATTATTTCAGATAAAAATGAAAAAGTCTCCGATGGAGAGAGAATACCCAAAGTGTCTGGTAGTAGTATTCTTTTGATGGGTTGTTTCGCTAAAAAGTCTAAAAATGAAAACACATATTCTTTCGAATTACGCATTCCATTACTCCAATCTTCTAGATATACGTTGGTTTTAATATTGTTTTTCGTTGCCAGTGCAATACTCTCCTCAATTCCTTTGAAATGCTGTTCTGGAGTTTGTTTCAATTGATACTTCAAATGATTCAATGATCCTTTGGTTAATAGATTCTGTACCTCTGCACCAGCATCGATGATCCACTGAATTGAAACTCCTTTGTCCACAAAGGTTAGGATTTCTACACGATCAAGAAGGTTTACCTCCTTGGCCCATGTCGTAATGCTTTTTACAGCTTGAAATTCGCCTTCCGACACGCGTGCAGAGGCTACTTCAATTCGATCGACGTTGAGCTCTCCTAGCAGCAGTTTTGCTAGCGCAAGCTTTTCTGAAGAAGAAAAAGATACTCCGGAAGTTTGTTCACCATCCCGAAGGGTAGTGTCCATTATTTCAATCGTTCTTGGTTTCATGATCCTAGGATGGAATTGAATTATAGAGGAGTGTTTTTAGCAAATTCTCCGATTTGTTCTTTGATGTTCATCAAATAGTCTATATCATCAAAACCGTTGAGCATATTGTCTTTCTTATAGGAGTTGATATCAAATGATTCTGACGTTCCCGTAGCTTCTATCGTAATGCTTTGTGTTGGAAGATCAATGATTAGTTGCGTGTTGGTATCCTTTTCAATTGCAGCATAAATTTCTTCTAAAAACGCTGCAGAAACTTGAACGGGTAATACCCCAATATTAAGGCAATTATTTCTAAAGATATCTGCAAAGAAACTTGAAACGACACAACGAAAGCCATAGTCGTAAACTGCCCATGCAGCATGTTCTCTTGACGAACCAGAACCAAAGTTTTTACCACCTACTAAAATTTTACCGCTATAACGACTGTCGTTTAATGGAAACTCAGTTTTTGGGCTGTTGTCTTGGTTGTAACGCCAATCTCTAAAAAGATTATCCCCAAAACCGACACGTTCAGTGGCTTTCAAAAAACGTGCAGGAATGATTTGATCGGTATCTACATTTTCAATCGGTAACGGAACTGCTGAACTTTTTAAGGTGTTGAATTTATCGTATGCCATTATTTTTCCCAGTTGGGATCTTTATTAAGTTATACTAAGCTTCTAGGATCAGTTACTACGCCCATTACTGCTGCTGCTGCTGCAACTGTTGGACTTGCCAATAAGGTTCTTGAACCAGGACCTTGGCGTCCTTCAAAATTTCTATTTGAAGTACTGACTGCATATTTTCCAGCAGGAATTTTATCATCATTCATCGCTAAACAAGCGGAACAACCAGGCTCGCGCAATTCAAAGCCTGCAGTTTCTAAAATATCTAAAAGACCTTCTTCTTTAATTGCATTGAGTACATTATGAGAACCAGGAACCAACCATGCAGTAACATGATCTGCTTTTTTACGGCCTTCAATGATTTCTGTAAAAGCTCTAAAGTCTTCGATACGTCCGTTGGTACAACTTCCAAGAAAAACAAAGTCAATTTTTTTACCAATCATGGAGTCACCCTCTTTGTAGCCCATATAATCTAAGGACTTCTTGTAGGTAGCTACACCACCCTCAAGACTATCGGCCATTGGAATACCTCCTGAAATACCCATCCCCATTCCAGGGTTGGTTCCGTAGGTAATCATGGGTTCAATAGTGCTTCCTTCAAAAGTATATTCTTTGTCAAAACTTGCATCGGCATCTGTTTTAAGAGTAGACCAGTAGGTCATTGCCTTATCCCAAGCAGCACCTTTAGGTGTAAACTCACGATCTTTTATATATTCAAATGTTTTTTCGTCTGGAGCAATTATTCCTCCACGCGCACCCATTTCAATACTCAGATTACAAACGGTCATGCGACCTTCCATACTGAGTGATTTAAATACATCACCAGCGTATTCAACAAAGTATCCTGTTGCACCAGATGTACTTAATTGTGATATGATAAACAAAGCAACATCTTTAGGTGTTACTCCTCTACCAAGGGCGCCATTGACCCTAATTCGCATGGTCTTTGGTTTAGGTTGCATAATACATTGGGTAGAAAGTACCATTTCAACTTCTGAGGTACCTATTCCAAAAGCAATAGCTCCAAATGCACCATGTGTAGAGGTATGCGAATCTCCACAGACTATTGTTGCACCAGGTTGTGTAATCCCGTATTCAGGACCAACAACGTGAACTATTCCGTTTTTTTCGTGACCTAATCCCCAGTAGGAGATTCCATGAGCTGCTGCATTCTCTTCAAGAGCTTGAAGTTGTTTAGCAGACAGAGGGTCTTCTACGGGTAAATGTTGATTGATGGTAGGTGTGTTGTGATCCGCGGTTGCAAAAGTACGCTCAGGGCTCATTACCTCAACACCTCTGTTTTTTAACCCTAAAAAGGCTACCGGACTGGTTACTTCATGAACCAAATGACGATCTATAAACAGAACGCCGGGTCCACCTTCAATTTGTTGGACTACATGCGAATCCCATACTTTGTCAAATAATGTATTACTCATATAATTTTTATAAAATTAAACCAAGCCTATATTGCTCGCTTTGATGATTACTGGAATGTCTTTGTCGTTAATTTCTTTTTTAGAATCTGCTAACTTCAAAAACTCTTGATATACTTTATCTAATTGTAATTTATCTAATTCATAACCTACATTCTTTGCACGATACGCTAGTGCTGCACGACCACTTCTAGCAGTAAGAACAATTGCTGACTCGGTAACACCTACATCATGAGGATCCATGATTTCATAGGTTTCTCTGTTCTTTATGACTCCGTCTTGGTGAATACCAGAACTGTGCGCAAAAGCATTGGCACCGACAACCGCTTTGTTGGGTTGTACCATCATACCCATACTTTCTGAAACCAGAAGACTAGTAGGGTATAAAAGCTTAGAGTTGATATTCGTATCTAAATCTAAATAAGGATGCTGACGCATAATCATTACAACTTCTTCTAAGGAAGTATTTCCTGCGCGCTCACCAATTCCATTTATTGTGCATTCAATTTGACGTGCTCCATTCATTATACCTGCTATAGAATTAGCGGTTGCTAAACCTAAGTCATTGTGACAATGACAAGAAAGCACGGCTTTGTGAATACCATTTACGTTTTCTTTTAAATATTTAATTTTTGCTCCATATTCTTCTGGAAGGCAATACCCTGTGGTATCTGGAATATTCAACACAGTTGCACCAGCTTTAACTACTGCCTCACATACACGTGCTAAAAATTCATTATCGGTTCTACCAGCGTCTTCTGCATAAAATTCAACATCCTCGACAAAAGATTTGGCGTACGTAACTGCAGCAACTGCACGCTCAATAATGGCTTCTTTATTAGAATTGAATTTGAACTTAATATGAGATTCAGAAGTTCCTATTCCCGTATGAATTCTGGGGCGTTTGGCATGTGTCAGCGCTTCTGCGGCAACCTTTATATCGTTTTCAGCCGCTCGAGTTAATCCACAAACTGTTGCATTCTTAACTAATTTAGAAATTTCAACAACAGAATTAAAATCACCTGGACTTGAAACAGGAAAGCCCGCCTCAATGATATCAACGCCTAGAATATCCAATCGTTCTGCAATGATTAGTTTACTTTTGGTATCTAATTTACAACCGGGGACCTGCTCTCCATCACGAAGGGTAGTGTCAAAAATCTGGACGTGCTCTTGAGCCATTTTAATATATTTATTGAAAGCAATACGAATTTAGCGTTTATATGCACAATCTTATGATTTTTTGCTTACTTTTATTACGAAACCCACGGTGTTTTATTGTGAATAAAGCACTTTATACTAGTAATTTATAGTAAAAAACAATACAATGACTACCGATCAAAAAGAAAACCTCTTTGTTTTAATAAAATCTTTATCAAAATCAGAAAAAAGACAGTTTAAACTTTTTGTTGGACGAATGGAATCGAATTTAGATTCTAAGTTCCTGATTTTATTCAATTTATTAGATAAGATGGTAGTTTATGATGAAAAGCTGATTTTCAAAAAAGACTTTGTAAGCAAACAACAACTATCCAATCTAAAAGCACACCTATATAAGCAGGTCTTGATTAGTTTGCGTCTTAATCCGTCTCAGCAGAATAAAAGAATGCAAATTCGTGAACAACTTGATTTTGCAACTGTTTTATATCAAAAAGGATTGTATAATCAGAGTTTAAAGATACTTGATCGAGCAAAAGCTACTGCGGTTAAACTAGAAGAAAAATACGCTGCCTTTGAAATTGTAGAACTTGAGAAAGTAATCGAATCTCAGTATATCACTCGAAGTATGAGTAATAGAACCGAAGAATTGGTTCGAGATGCAACATACTTTAGCAATCAAAATCATATATCAAGTCAGCTTTCTAATTTATCATTGGAACTATACGAACGTTTAATTAAAACGGGCTATGCAAAAAGTGATGAAGAATTTCGTGCAATTACTAAATTCTTTTTTGAGCGACTCCCAAAGTTTGAGTTCGACGAACTCGGTTTTAGAGAAAAACTTTGGTACTTCAAAGCCCATGTTTGGTATAGCTTACTTACACAAGATTTTTTATCCAGTTATCGATATTCAATGAAGTGGGTCGATCTTTTCGAAGAACAACCAGACATGATCCCTTCGCATCCTGTATTTTACCTTCAAGGAAATAATTACTTATTAGAGTCTATTACTTTATTGAAGCATCCGATAAAGTTTCGAGAAGTATTACAAAAAATGCAAAAAACATTAACTAGTGTTGAGTTCCCGAAAAATGACAATTTAAGCTCTTTGGCCTTTCTCTACGAATATAATAATCGTTTTAACTTATATTTCTTGGAAGGAAATTTTAAAGAGGGTCAAGAAATCATTGAACCGCTGTTAGAAGAGATTAATCATTTTGAAAATCAAATTGACGAGCATCATGTTATGATGTTTTATTATAAGATTGCATGCTTGTATTTTGGCTCTAATGATTTTGAAAAAGCCATTGTTTATTTGAATTTAATTGTAAATAATAAGAAATTAAAAATGAGGGAAGACCTCCTGTGTTTCACTCGTTTATTGAATTTAATAGCGCATTATGAAGCTGGTTTTGACTATCACTTAGATCAACACATTCGAGATACTTTCAAGTTTCTTTTGAAAATGGGCGACCTACATGAAGTTCAGAAATCCTTAATTCGTTTTGTGCGGAAGCTGGGCAATATTTATCCAAGCGAACTAAAAGATGCTTTCCGGAAATTGCACGAAGAGCTAAAACAATACGAGCAAGATCCATACGAACGCAGAGCGTTTTTGTATCTTGATATTCAGTCTTGGTTAGAGAGTAAAATTCAAAACAAAACGGTTGCCGAGATTATACATGCAAAAGCTGCAGTAATTAATCGAAAGAACAGGCATCCCACAGAGCATCTTTAGGAAGAGGTGCAATACATTTTATTGGTTCTTTAGAAATAGGGTGTAAGATCTCAAGAGAATGTGCGTGTAAGTGAATACTTCCGTTTGGGTTACTCCGAGCAGAACCGTATTTCAAATCTCCTTTAATTGGACAGCCAATTGCAGTTAATTGAGCACGAATTTGATGATGACGTCCCGTTTCCAGTTCGATTTCTAGCAAAGAATAGTTGTCTAACTTTTTCTTAATCGAATATTTCAAAATCGCTTTTTTAGATTCTGGAGTTTCCTTTTTATGAGCGTAAGATTTGTTTTGCTTTTGGTTGCGAACCGTCCAATGAATTAAAGTGTCTTCGACCGGGTTCGGCGTTTCTTTGGTAATGGCCCAATATACTTTCTTGGTAACCCTCTCTTTGAATTGCAAATTCAAACGTTCAAGAGCTTTAGAAGTCCTAGCGAATACTATTGCACCACTTGTTGGGCGATCCAATCGATGTACAACACCCAGAAAAACGGCGCCAGGTTTGTTGTATTTCTGTTTGATGTAGGCTTTGGCAAGTTCAACTAAAGGGACATCACCCGTTTTGTCTCCTTGAACTAAAACCCCTATGGGTTTATTAATTATTAATAGATGATTGTCCTCGAAGAGTATATCTAACTTCATGTTCTTTTTACTATAATTAGTATTGTTCTGACTCGTTCGGAAAATCTTTTTTCTTCACGTCTTTGGTGTATTGTTGAATCGCTCCGATGATTTCGGTATGTAAGTCTAAATAGCGTCTTAAGAAACGAGGACTGAATTCTTTACTCATTCCCAACATATCGTGAAGAACCAAAACTTGACCATCTACACCGTTACCAGCACCAATACCGATAACAGGTATGGATACTAAAGAAGCAACTTTTTCAGCCAAATGAGCCGGTACTTTTTCTAGAACCAAGCCGAAACATCCAACTTCTTCAAGCATCTTTGCATCTTCTATTAATTGTTTTGCTTCTGCTTCTTCTTTTGCTCTAACCGTGTATGTTCCAAATTTATATATGGACTGTGGTGTAAGACCCAAATGCCCCATAACTGGAATTCCAGCTTGGAGTATACGTTCAATCGACGACCGTTCTTGGAAACCTCCTTCTAGCTTTACAGCATGCGCACCAGATTCCTTCATTATTTTAATCGCAGAACGAAGAGCTTCTTTAGAATCTGCTTGATAGGTTCCAAAGGGAAGATCAACCACAACAAGAGCCCTCTTAACGCCTCGTATAACAGCACTTGCGTGATAAATCATTTGATCTAAAGTAATTGGAAGTGTAGTTTCATGACCAGCAATTACATTGGATGCAGAATCTCCTACTAAAATCACGTCTATACCCGCTTGATCTACAAGACCTGCAAGGGTAAAGTCATATGCTGTTAGCATGGCTATTTTTTCACCTTCTGCTTTCATTTTCAAAAGCGAGTGGGTGGTTACTCTATTGTAAGTCTTCTTTGCTACAGACATTGTTCAAATAATTTTCCTCAAATGTACTCTTTTTCTTTTGAGTTTAATCGTAAAATGACATTCCTAAAGCCCAATTAATGGAACAAATGACATCTATTTATGTATGACGCTGACAGCCTGTCAGTTTTTTTGATGTGGCATACTACTTGACTATAATCTTGAAAATAAAATATATTTGAAATGAGTAAAATAATTGGAATTGATTTAGGAACTACGAACTCGTGTGTTTCTGTAATGGAAGGAAACGAACCTGTAGTTATCCCAAATGCTGAAGGAAAGAGAACAACTCCTTCCGTAATTGCATTTGTTGAAGGTGGTGAAATTAAAGTTGGTGACCCTGCAAAACGTCAAGCGGTTACTAATCCAACAAAAACGATTGCTTCGGTTAAGCGTTTTATGGGGAATAAATATTCTGAATCTTCAAAAGAAGCTTCTACTGTGGCTTACAAAGTTGTGAAAGGAGATAATAACACCCCTCGTGTTGACATCGACGGTCGTTTGTACACACCACAAGAGCTTTCTGCTATGATTCTTCAGAAAATGAAGAAAACTGCAGAAGACTATTTAGGCCATGATGTTACAGAAGCAGTTATTACTGTTCCTGCATACTTCAATGATGCACAACGTCAGGCTACAAAAGAAGCTGGTGAAATCGCTGGACTTAAGGTTCAACGTATCATCAACGAGCCTACTGCAGCAGCTTTGGCTTATGGTTTAGATAAAAAAGATGGTGCAGATCGCAAGATTGCAGTTTACGATCTTGGAGGTGGAACTTTCGATATCTCTATCCTTGAATTAGGTGATGGTGTTTTTGAAGTACTATCTACCAATGGTGATACACACCTTGGGGGAGATGATTTTGACCAAGTATTAATTGATTGGCTAGCAGACGATTTTAAAGCTGCTGAGGATATTGATTTACGTAAAGATCCAATGGCACTTCAACGCTTGAAAGAAGCTGCTGAAAAAGCAAAAATTGAACTTTCATCTTCCCCTCAAACAGAAATTAACTTGCCTTATGTAACGGCTACTGCTTCAGGACCAAAACACTTGGTAACAACACTAACACGTTCTAAGTTTGAACAACTTGCTGATGAGTTGGTACGTCGTTCAATGGCTCCTGTAAAGAAAGCTTTAGACGATGCTGGTTTAACGACTTCTGAAATCGACGAAATTATTTTAGTTGGTGGATCTACTCGAATTCCTGTGATTCAAGAAGAAGTTGAAAAATTCTTTGGTAAAAAGCCATCGAAAGGTGTAAACCCTGATGAAGTTGTTGCTGTTGGTGCAGCAATACAAGGTGGTGTTTTATCTGGAGATGTAAAAGATGTTTTATTATTAGATGTAACTCCGTTATCTCTAGGAATCGAAACAATGGGAAGTGTAATGACCAAATTGATTGAGTCAAACACTACAATCCCAACAAAAAAATCACAAGTATTTTCAACTGCCGCCGACAATCAGCCTTCGGTTGAGATTCACGTAATCCAAGGAGAACGTTCTATGGCTTCTGATAACAAAACCATTGGTCGTTTTCATTTAGATGGTATTCCTCCAGCACAAAGAGGAACGCCACAAATTGAAGTTACCTTTGATATTGACGCAAACGGAATCATCAAAGTAACGGCTTCCGATAAAGCAACTGGAAAAACACAAGATATACGTATCGAGGCATCTTCAGGCTTGACCGAAGAGGAAATTCAAAAAATGCGTCAAGAAGCTGAAGCCAATGCAGAATCTGATAAAGCTGCAAAGGAGCAAGTTGATAAACTCAACAGTGCGGATCAAATGATTTTCCAAACCGAAAGTCAATTGAAAGAATTTGGTGAAAAACTTTCTGATGATAAGAAAAAGCCAATTGAAGAAGCTTTAGAAGAATTGAAGAAAGCATTCGAAGCAAAAGATATTGCACTTACAGAACCTGCTTTAGAAAAAATCAATGAGGCATGGAAAAATGCTTCAGAAGAAATGTACAAAGCACAAGCCGATGGAGCTGCTCAACCAGGAGCTGATGCTCAAGGCGAGCCAGCTGGTGAAGGCACTGGAGGAGACGATGTTCAGGATGTTGACTTCGAAGAAGTTAAAGAATAACAACTGCTCTTATAAATCAAAAAGCACCGCTATTGCGGTGCTTTTTTTGTTTTAAATGATTGGAGTGACTTGAATTATTTCCAACGACTTTTACTCCATTCGTTTTGTTTGCTCTTAGAAAGAAAGGTCCAAGCAACAATACGCGTAACCTTATTTCCAGTGCCCATTGGAATGGTTTTAACTTCAAAAGCTCCAACTTGATCTAAGATTTTATAAATTGATTTTAGATTTGATTGTTTGGATACAAGCGTAGTAAACCAGAAACAATTGTTTGCAAAGGTTTTGCTCTGTAACACCATATTCGAAATGAATTTAACTTCACCACCTTCGAAAATGAGTTCTTTACTAACTCCTGAAAAGTTCAAGGCAGCCGTCTTTATTTTCTTACCACTGAGGTTCTGTACCTTTCTTAGGCTTCCTTTTTGAGCAGCTTCTTCAGACTCATGAAAAGGAGGGTTACACAATGTAAGATCAACAATATCTTTACTTCCAATAATTCCTCTGAAAATTGCTTTTGGGTCATTTTGAAGTTTACACTGTATTTTATCAACTAAACTAGGATTTGACTTTACAATTTCTTCCGCAGTTGTTATGGATTGCGGATCAATGTCAGAACCAATAAAATTCCAATTATATTCTGTAGCGCCCAAAATTGGATAAATACAGTTTGCGCCGATTCCAACATCTAAACATTTGATTTTTGCTCCATTCGGGTTTCTGCCAAAATTGTGTTCGCAGAGCAGGTCCGCTAGGTAATGTATATAATCGGCTCTTCCGGGAATAGGAGGGCAGAGGTTGCTGTCTGGAAAGTCCCAATATGCTATTCCATAGTAGTGGGTTAACAAGGCTTTATTTAAAATCTTTACCGCTTTAGGATTGGCAAAGTCTACCGAATCGTCACCATGTTTATTAAGCTTAACGAATGCTTTCAAATCAGGGTTTGCAACGATTAGTGCATTTAAATCATAACGGTCCCGATTTTTATTACGAGGGTGCAACCTTGATTTTTCCTGTGGTTTTTTTGAAGTAGCCATGAATCTGTTTTTGAAATCCGTCAAAGATACTACTTCATTAGCATCTTCATTTTACTTCTTTGCATGTTTTCTGTAGAGTTTGTCCGATGCCTGAAGTAATTTTCTTTTTAAATTGGAATCTATGCTTGGATGATTTACTAAATAAGTAACGACAAGATCATAAGCTTCCTCAGAGGTGTAAAGTCCAATGGTAGCATCTAGCCATCGTTTAGGAAAGAAGATGTCGCCAGTTTGTTGAATCTCTTCAAGCAATTCTAAACTAATGCTGAGACTATGAATAGATTCTTCTTGATTTAACGGGTGATGTATATAGCCAGCAGCAGTTTGAACCCAGCTTTCTTTTGCTCTATTTTCAGTACTCCTGAAGGACTCGAAAAAAGCAGCTCGTATTTCTGAATTATATGATAATGCGGGTTCTAAAAACTCAAAACGTTCGCGCTTGTCAGGATTGGTTAGCTTCGCTTTTGCCTGTCTTAAAATTGTTATTGCTTTCGGATGACCATATAACGATAACGTTTGTGCCAACCGTGTATAATCATCTTGATTCAGCGTTAGATTATCGAATTGATCTTCTTCCTTCCAAATACGATATAATATTGCCTGGCCTTCTTGAGAATAAGCTATGGATCGGTAGGTATTGAATAGTGTTTTTTTAATGTTCTTGGATGCTTCTGAATTCAATCGTTTTAAAAGTATTTCTTCCAATTGGGGAAGCAGTTCTTTGCGCTGTGCGCTACTCAAATGATTCCAAAATATAGCTAAAGTCTGTCTTGTTAATAAACCTAAAATCAATTCATTAGATTCTAGCTCAAGACCATTTAAAAAACTATGGTAGGTATCCAATATACCACTGTTACCAAGAACGACATTCTCGTAGGTGTTGAGGTATATATGAGCTTTAGAAACTTCGTTTTGTAAGGCAAAGGACACTTCTAAGTTCTTTTCATTCGTAGGAAATACACCATAACCAAAACCGTTACTGTTATAAAGTATGGTTTTGGGCTTTTTCATACCAATTGCTTTGGTAAGTTCTACATTTTTGCTTGTGCTTAAAACGGATATTTTTTCAATATGATTCTCATAAACAAGATCAATTTCAAACTCCTGTGGCCAAATCTTATCCGTTCCATCTTCTGCTTGCTGCATCAAATTGAACTTACTTATGTTTTGATTCTCGTCGTAGGATATTTGTTCTGAAAATACAGGACGTCCAGTTGAGTTTACCCAAACATCACTCCACTGCTTTAGGTCTAAATCGGTTTTTTGATCAAGTATAGAGACCAGTCCATTCCAATCAGAATTGCTATTACTATACTGTTTTATATAGGTTTGAATACCTTTTTTAAATGCATCTTTGCCAAGTGCTAACTCCAATTGGCGCATCATAATGGGTGCTTTGTTGTAGATGATACTGCCGTATAGCGATCCTGCATTCTCTAAATTATCCAAATCTTGCCGAATGGGATTACTGCCTTGTGTGCGATCTACACCATAAGCGCTAGGGTAGTGGGCTGTCAAGAATTGGAGGTCGTGATTGATGCTTTTGAAAAGCGGATTTACGATTTTACCAGCCATGAAATTTGCAAATACCTCCTTCATCCAAACATCTGTAAACCATTCCATGGTAACCAAGTTTCCAAACCACATATGAGCAGTTTCGTGTGCAATTAGTTTTGCCCGCGATAATTCTTGAGCCTGTGTTGCATTTTTATCTAAAAACAAAACGGATTCACGGTATTGAATGGCTCCCGTATGTTCCATCCCACCATACTGAAACCCAGGAATGGTTGCAAAATCGAATTTTTGAAATGGATAAGTAGTGTCTGTGTAATTTTCCAAGTAATCCAAACCAGATTGATGGATATTGAAAATACTTGGAATACTAATGGTTATTTTTGTAGGATCATTTTCTCGGTAAAGTAAATTCATAGAACGTGCTTTCCCAGTAGAAGTAGCCTGTTGAAAATTACCAGCTACAAAAGAAAATAAATAGGTACTCATCAAGTCACTAGTGTCGAATATAAAAGTTGAATTAACACCATCATTTGCTCTTGTGTTTAGTGGTGCTCCAGCTAAAACGGTCCATTCTTTTGGTACACGAATGCTAAGGTTATAGTTAGCTTTAATATCGGGCTGATCGAAGCAAGGAAATAGTGTTCTTGCACGATCAGGGACTAGAAGAGTGTATAGATAATCATCGTTTCGGTTGAGGGATAAATCACCTGCTATAAAATCAATTGTAATTTGGTTTTGTCCTATAACTAAATACTTTTGTTGAATGATCAGATGTTCTAGTTCGTGTTGTATATCAACAACTTGTCCGTTTACCGAAAGATGTTGAAGGTTTTTCGAATCTTCTTTAAAATCCAAATACAAAGGGTTTGTTAGATCAGCAATAATTGCTGTAAGCTTAAGTTTGGAATCTATGGGTTGCTCTTTATGCTCGGGAATAAAAAAGCTTAAATCATAGACCACATTCGATACTTGTTCTGCTCGGTATTGAGCAAGATCCAAGGAAACTCCTGTGGTGTTTATAATTGGTTCTGGTATGCCATTGCACGAAAGAAAACTCAGAAAGATAGTGGATAGTATACAGTATATTTTTTTCATCGATTCTATTAAAAAAACAAGTTAGGGATTTCTTTAGAATCTAATTTTAATCTTTCTTAATGAATACTACTTTTTTACTTTATAACGGTTATTACTGTTGTCTATTAAGACGACACAGTCTTTAAAAAAAGCGCTTCCAATCCTTGGTTGACTAGAAACATTAATGCTCGTCTTAACGTTTTTAAATTCAATGTCCCCAATTTTGATTAACGGGATAATACCAACCTGCTCTACTATAGTTTGAATTCCACCAATGGTATAACGCTCTCTCTCATTGTTTTTAAAATTATATTCCTGAAGGAGTTGCTTGGCTAGTTTGGATCCCTCGGGAAGATTGAACTCGGATGATGATCCTAAGTCAATGATCACTTTATGCTCTACACCTTTGATTGTTATAAAGGTATAAGGAGCGCCATCTATTCGTTTAAACTTAATCGCCTGAAAGGTAGTATCTGTATGATCTTTGTTTGAAATTTTTAATTTCTTATTGGGGTAATCAATCTGCCAATTTGCTTTATTAATTACTGTCTGCCCAATGATTCCGCCAAAACCTGAGATTTGTTGTTTTAACCCATCCAAATCGCCATTCAATGCAAAGGTGTTTTTGAATTCTACAGTACCAATTTTTAGCGATTTCACATATTCTTTTCCTAGCTTCATTTTCCGGTTAGAAGCTCCACTAATATTTTGAGTTTTTCCAATTGGATACTCTCGTTGAATCAAACTTACATCTGCACCTGTGTCGAATAAAAAGTTCTTTGTAACCCCATTAAATTCAAAAGGTAAAATCAATATTGATTTTTGAGTAGTGAATGAGGTCTCGAAAGTAAAGACATCTGGATACACATTTCCTTTTTGTTGAAGCCTTGTTATTGAACAGCCTATAAGCAAGAAAGAAATTAATAGGCAAAGTGGAAATTTAATCGTTTTCATTTTTCAAATTTACAACATACATAACAATATATTAATTAAATATATTCAAAGCCTGAGAACAGTTTTTTAGATTTTAGCTACTTTTACAACTTATGGAAAAAGAGCTAGTATTAAAGAAGATGAATGGATCAGAGAAGGAATCTTTGATGCGAACCTTGGAAATAGATTTTGTTGATGTAGGAGAAGATTTTTTAGTCGCCCGTATGCCAGTAACACCAAAATTACACCAGCCTGATGGTGTTTTACATGGGGGAGCAACTTTTGCATTAGCCGAAAGTGTTGGTAGCGCTGCTGCTTACTTATTTAATAAAACTCAAAACCCAATGGTTCGCGGGATTGAAATGTCTGGAAACCATTTGAAGGGTATAAGCGAAGGCTTTGTTTATGCTAAGGCAATCGCAATTCATAACGGAAGAACTACTCAAATTTGGGAAATAAAAGTAACTAACGAGGCTGGGGATTTGATTTCTAGCTGTAAACTAACGACCCTAACCTTACCCAAAAAATAAATGCTCGAAGCATTAGACGCTTTAACTGAGAATAAGCAGCCTTTCGTTGCGTTCAAACTTCCGAATGCAAAGGAAGTGAATCTGTATTATCAAAAAGATGATCAGTTGCATATGACGTATGACTTTTCTGAAGCTGGATTTTTGATGGCTCCGTTTGCCGACACGGAATTCTATTCGTATATCCCAAGCACCTATAGTCATCGCTTCGACCTGCCTTCGGAAGTTTCCATTGTTCGTTCGGGGCTAACAGTTTCTGATGATAATCAAAAACCATTTGTTTCATTGGTGCAACAGGCGTTGACTGAATTTGAAAATACAGACCTTAAAAAAGTAGTGGTTTCTAGAGTTTTGGTTGTAACTGCATCGGATAAAAACCCAACACAAACATTTCAGAATTTAGCATTACTTTATCCCACAGCTTTTGTTTATTATTGGCATCATCCGGCTACTGGATCTTGGATGGGGGCAACACCAGAGCGTTTTGCTAATTTAGAAGATAATCGTTTGCATACCATTGCTTTGGCTGGAACTTCTTCTGTACATCAAGGTCAAAAAGCCATGTGGACTCCAAAAGAAATTGAAGAACAACAACTAGTTACTGATGCAATTGAGACTTCTATGAAAACAATGTTTCCTGCTGTCCAATTAAAGATTAGTGCTGTCAAATCTATTCAAGCTGGTGCATTATGGCATTTGAAAACAGACGTACAGGCAGAAAGCACCGAATTATCCATTTCAAAAGTAATAAAAGCACTGCATCCCACTCCAGCAGTAGGAGGGGTGCCAAAAGATGAAAGCACTGCTTTTATTTTAAAAAACGAAGGTTATGACCGGAAATTTTACACTGGCTTTTTGGGACTCTTTGAAGGCGATTCTAATGCAGATTTGTTTGTTAATCTCCGTTGTGCAGAAATAACCTCAAATGGATATAATGTTTTTGTTGGTGCTGGAATAACATCTAAGAGTGATCCCATGAATGAATGGAAAGAAACCCAACGTAAAGCAAAAACTTTTTGTCAAGCACTTTGAATTAAAAGACAATAAACTTCTTTCAATCTTCGACGTTTTGTATTTTTGTTAGGCAATGAAAGAATCGCCTCAACATACTTTTTCTGAAATTCCTTTAGCACAAACTGTTGTTGGTTTTTGTGCACTAAAAAAAATCCAACATATTGTAATTTCTCCAGGTTCAAGAAATGCCCCCTTAACTCAAGGATTCACTCAAAACAGTACTTTTAAGACGTACAGTATAGTGGATGAACGCTCGGCAGCTTTTTTTGCTTTAGGTCTTGCACAACAGTCAAAACAGCCCGTTGCTCTAGTGTGCACCTCCGGCTCTGCCTTGTTGAATTACTATCCTGCAATATCAGAGGCTTTTTACAGTGATATTCCATTAGTTGTTATTTCTGCTGATCGTTTGCCGCATCGTATTGATGTTGGGGATGGACAGACCATTCGCCAGCCAGAGGTTTTTGAGCCTCATCTTGAAGCTGCAGCTTATTTAGAACCAGATGTTATTCACGCAACTGAAACACTACTAGCAAACCCATCTCAGAAATTAATAGCAGCTAATGCTACTCCAGCTATGTTGTTGGAAGAGCAAGAACGCATTCAGTTATCCAATGAAGAACTGTTGAACTCCGTTCTGAATAAAGCACGTTCACAATCTGGTCCTGTACATCTAAATGTTCCTCTAGAAGAACCTCTGTATGGTACAACGACTTCAGAAATTATACCTCAAAAAATCACTTCGTCAAGCCCTCCTGATGAATACAACGTTGGGAAATCAATTGTTGACGTATGGAATACTGCGACCAAAAAAATCATATTAATTGGAGTATTAGACCAGCATTCAATTTCTGATGAAATCATAAACGCATGGGCATCGGACCCCTCTGTTATTGTGATGACAGAAAAAACATCAAACATAAAACATCCACGTTTTATAGATGCAATTGATAGCTTAATTGCTCCTCTTGAAAATGGATTAGAAGACTTATTGCAGCGTCTTCAACCTGATCTTTTGGTTTCGCTTGGAGGTATGGTTGTTTCTAAAAAGGTTAAAAACTTCTTGCGAAAATTTCCACCAAAAAAGCATTGGCACATTCACCCTAAGAAAGCATACGATACGTACTATGTATTAACGGATCACATTAAAACACAACCACAAGATTTCTTTGAACAGCTTCTTTCAAAAGCATCAAATTCAAAACTAAGTACGTATAACAATCAGGTGTCATCGATTTACAACAGTAATCGATTGAAGGGATTAAATTACCTAAAGCAAATTCCATTTTCAGATTTAAAAGTTTTTCAAACTATTTTTAAATCCATCCCAGATCAACTTCAATTGCAGCTTGCTAATAGTTCGACTATTCGCTATGCCCAATTGTTCGATCTTCCAAAAACTGTGTCTGTTTTTTGTAACCGCGGTACAAGTGGAATAGATGGTAGCAGCTCGACAGCAGTTGGAGCTGCTTTAGTTTCTATAGTTCCTACACTCCTAATTACAGGTGACTTGAGCTTCTTTTATGACAGTAATGCGCTTTGGAATGCTTACTTGAAAAAGAACTTTCGCATAATCATTATAAACAATCAAGGTGGTGGTATTTTTAGGATTTTGCCAGGACAAAAGGATACACCAACCTATGACGAATATTATGAAACAGTCCATAAACGCAACGCAAAGGACCTTTGTAAATCGTTTGGTGTGGGATATAATAGTGTGCACTCAGAATGGCGTTTAAAAAGGAAATTAAAATCCTTTTTTAAACCTTCAAATTGCCCTCAGGTTTTAGAAATATTTACACCCAGAAAAAGTAACGATCAAATATTGTTGAATTACTTTAAAGCAATGCAATAAAACCCTATTTTTAATAAAAAAAATAAACTATTACATATGAAAACAGTCGTTTGGGAACCCCTGAAAGAATATTCAGACATTTTATTTGAAATCCACAAAGGCATCGCCAAGATAACCATCAACCGCCCAGAGGTGTACAATGCCTTTCGTCCGGAAACAAACAATCAGATGCTTGAGGCTATGGATATCTGTAGAGAACGAACTGATATAGATGTTATCGTTTTTACAGGGATTGGCGACAAAGCATTTTGTAGTGGAGGAGACCAAAACGTAAAAGGTGTTGGAGGATATGTTGGCGAAGATGGTGTACCTCGCTTAAATGTATTGGATTTGCATAAAAAAATAAGAGACATTCCTAAGCCTGTTATTGCAATGGTCAATGGATATGCAATTGGTGGTGGACATGTACTTCATGTCGTTTGTGATTTGACAATTGCAAGTGAGAATGCTATGTTTGGTCAAACTGGCCCTAAGGTTGGTAGTTTTGATGGAGGCTTTGGTTCTTCTTATTTAGCGCGTCATGTTGGTCAGAAAAAAGCACGTGAGATTTGGTTCTTATGCCAACAGTATACGGCAAAAGAAGCTGAAGAAATGGGGATGGTGAACAAAGTAGTGCCCTTAGAAGATTTAGAAACAACTGTCATCGAATGGTGTCAAATCATGCAAACAAGAAGTCCTTTAGCTCTCCGTATGGTTAAGCGTTGTTTGAATGCAGAGTTGGATGGGCAGCACGGCCTGATGCAATTAGCTGGAGATGCAACCTTGATGTATTACCTTATGGATGAGGCTCAAGAAGGTAAAAATGCTTTTTTAGAACGCCGCGAGCCCAATTTTAAACAATACCCAAAATTTCCATAATCAACATATAGATCAATGCCGTTTATCGAAGGAGAAAAACTAGCAAAACTTTACAAGGAAATTGACGACGAACGAAATGCGTCTTCCTATTTCAGAGAGCTTCATCAAAGTACAAAAAGAAAGATGAAATACGTCAAAGTATATGCTGTTGGATTTTACATACTTCTTCCTACAGTAATTGTGTTGGGAATTCTTTTTCTTTCTGATCTTACATCGATTGATCAAAGTCAAGAGCAACCAAATTCAGAAGCTACAGACCCTACAGTAAGTATTCATGAGAAACACGATGTGCATGATATTAAAAGTTTAGTGGAGGGTATTTGGATCTATTCAGTTCAAATTGCAGCTAGTAGGGATGAATCGTGGCTACTGTTTTCAGAGAACTTTATCAATTTCAGAGTACATGAAGTCGGCGAGCTAAATGCGTATTCCATTGGAAGTTTTGCAACTGAAGATGAAGCAAATGTTTTTCGCGATAAAATCATCGATATGGGAGTTAAAGATGCATGGGTAGTTGCCTATGAAAACGACGAACGTATAATTTTACATCAATAAATGAATTCAAAATTTAAAATTTGGTTACAAGCTGCACGATTAAGAACCTTACCCTTATCACTTTCTGGAATTATAGTTGGGAATGGTCTTGCTTATGAAAGCGATGGGTTTTCGCTTGTAATTTTAGTTTTGTCTTTAGCAACAACAATTGCATTCCAAGTGCTTTCTAATTTTGCAAATGATTACGGCGATGGCGTCAAGGGTACTGATAACGAATCTAGAATAGGACCAGCACGTGTATTGCAACAAGGTTTGTTGACACGAGCGCAGCTGAAAAAAGGAATTCAAATTTGTGCAGCTGTATCGTTGGTATTCGCTTTCGCTTTAATTTACGTTGCCTTTGGCACTTCAGATCTGCTTTATTCGCTAATCTTCATCATTTTGGGAATAGCATCTGTTGTTGCTGCGATTAAGTATACCATTGGCTCTAATGCCTACGGATATCGAGCTCTTGGTGATTTATTTGTATTCCTCTTTTTTGGAGGAGTAAGTGTATTGGGATCTTATTTTTTGCAAGCACAAGAGTTTCAAATTGATCTCATACTGCCAGCAACCGCATTAGGTTTTCTGAGTGTTGGAGTTTTGAACCTAAACAATATGCGAGACATTCATACTGACAAAGAAGTCAATAAAATTACCATGGCGGTTTTACTTGGTGCGAGCCTTTCAAAAGCATACCATGCCTTTTTATTAATTGGTGCAGTTTTAACAACTGTTTTTTATGTTAAAATGGACATCCAACCGGCCTACCTATTTATGATTGCAGTATTGCCGATGATGATTCATCTCAGACGTGTACTCGGCTATACTGATCCAAAAGAATTTGACCCAGAGTTAAAACGTTTGGCCCTGTGTACCTTCTTGTTTGCTATCTTGTTTGCTATTGGTCAAAACCTGTAATATGAAGGCTACGTATTCACAATACATATTAGACTTTAAACAAGCTAGTGGCACTTCGCGGGGAATATTGAAACAAAAAGAAACTTGGTTCATAAAACTTGAAGATCAGAATGAATGGGGGATAGGCGAGTGTGGAATTCTTCGTGGTTTGAGTTGTGATGACCGGCCAGATTATGAAGAAAAACTCCAGTGGACTTGTGATCATATTCATTTAGGATTTGAAGTTTTATACACCGAATTGAAGGAATTTCCTTCCATTCAGATGGGGTTAGAAACAGCATTTCTTTCTTTAACGTCAAAAGATTCCTATTGTTTATTTCCATCAAAATTTACAAAATCAAAGGACACACTTCCAATCAACGGTTTGATTTGGATGGGAGATCACGCCTTTATGCTAAAGCAATTAGAGCAGAAGTTAGCAGCAGGATTTGATTGCATTAAAATGAAAGTAGGTGCTTTAGATTTTGATCAAGAAATTGCGCTTTTAAAAACCATACGAGAACGTTTTTCTAAAGATGAAATAGTTTTGCGAGTAGATGCGAATGGTGCTTTTTCTCCTGAAGAAGCTCCTTCAAAATTAGATGCCCTCGCTGCTTTTGATATCCATTCCATTGAGCAGCCTCTTAAGGCAGGACAATGGGAAGCTATGGCTACTTTGTGTAACAACACACCCATACCAATTGCTTTAGACGAGGAGCTTATAGGAGTTTTTGATACCATCCAAAAGCAAGATCTTTTGGATAAAATAAAACCGCAGTACGTTATTTTAAAACCGAGTTTCATTGGCGGCTTTCGTGGTTCACAGGAATGGATAGATATGGCTAATGAACGCGAAATAGGTTGGTGGGTAACCAGTGCTCTGGAAAGTAATGTTGGGTTGAATGCAATAACACAATGGACCTATACACTCAATCCAAAGGGCCCTCAAGGCTTGGGGACTGGAAGTTTATACACCAACAATATCGATTCGCCCTTAGTGGTTGAAAATGGCTATATTGGCTATGATAAAACAAGAAAATGGAATACAATTCAATGAATACATTTTTAGAAAAGGAGCTAGATAAGCGCTTACCATTTGCATGGTATTTACTTGGATCCATGATCGTTATTATTTTTAGTTTTATGGGACAAGTTCCCATGCTGTTCTTCCTGTCTGAAGATTCTGCCACCACAATGGACCCTAAAAATCCTATGAGTATTTTCGCTCACTTAGATCCTAACCTTACCTTATTCCTCCTTCTTTTTTCTTTCTTTATTGCTTTTTTAGGTTTTCTGTTTGTGCTTACAAAAATTCATAAACAAAGTTTTGTGAGTGTAACGACCTCCCGAAAAGCAATTGATTTCAAACGCTTTTTCTTTGCATTCAGCTTTTGGGCAATTGCTTCGATCCTATTTGTTGGAATTGACTACTATTTTTCCCCACAAAATTATGAAGTTGCGTTTCAGTTGAAGCCTTTTTTAATTATGTTCGGAATATCAGTAGTGCTTATCCCGTTTCAATCTGGACTTGAAGAATATCTCTTTCGAGGATACCTGATGCAGGGTTTTGCAAAACTGACCAGAAACCGTTGGCTTCCGCTTATATTAACATCTGTTATTTTTGGAATGCTTCATGTTTTTAATCCAGAAATCGAAAAACTGGGCATGGGACTTTTGTTTTATTATATAGGAACAGGATTCTTTTTCGGTATCATGACCCTCATGGATGAAGGGATTGAATTGGCATTGGGCTTTCATATTGCCAACAATCTAATCACAGCATTACTTGTAACAGCCGATTGGACTGCCTTTCAGACCTATTCTGTTTTAAAAGATATTGCAGAGCCAACCCTTTTACCTGAATTGGTTTTATCTCTATTTATTCTCTACCCAATAAGTTTGTTTATTCTTTATAAGAAATACAGATGGACTAATTGGAAATATAAACTAACAGCAAGAATCGATGAATCAAAAGCCGAGCTATAGAAATGTCCACAATCGTTTTAAACTGAATGGAAACAACTATTCTTTTAATGATCTTTTTGAAGTTGCTTACAGTTTTATAAAAGAAGGAAAACCGCATGAGAAAGTAATTGGTGACTTTTTGATGGATTGGATGGACCCAAAAGAAGAACTTATTCTGAAAACATCAGGTTCTACTGGTACTCCAAAGCAAATGCGATACGCTAAGCAAGCAATGGTTAATTCTGCTCTTGCGACAGGCGATCATTTTGGAGTGCAAATAGGCGATCGCGCACTGCATTGCCTTTCGGCTGATTTTATTGCTGGAAAAATGATGTTGGTTCGCGCTATGATTTTAGGCCTAGAATTGGATATAGTGTCACCTAATGGTAATGTGCTGGATGAAAATCCTAGTGTGTATGACTTCGCAGCAATGGTCCCTATACAAGTTGTAAACGCAATGAGTCAAATCAATCAAGTAAAAAAATTATTGATCGGGGGAGCTGCTCCCTCGACAACACTTTTACAACAACTACAATCCAAAGAAACAAACAGCTTTGTTACGTACGGAATGACCGAAACCTTAACGCATATTGCTTCGCGTTCTGTTAAGTCAAAAGATACTGTTTTTAACGTTTTACCGGGTGTTCAAATTACACAAGATGCTAGACAGTGTTTAAACATTGAAGTGCCGTATCTAACCAAAGATACCGTTGTGACGAATGATCTAGTTACTATAATATCCGATACAAGTTTTACCCTTTTGGGACGAATAGATCATGTCATTAACTCTGGGGGAGTGAAAGTTACTCCTGAAGCTGTAGAAGAGAAAATCAGCTCTTTAATTGCATGTCCTTTTTTCATTACAAGTGTTGCAGATGAACAATTAGGACAAAAAGTTGTTTTGGTTTTAGAACAAAAAGAACATGCCCAACATATCAAAGAATTAATAAAAGAAAAAAAAATCCTAAGTACATATGAACTTCCCAAGAAAGTTTTCTTTTTAGATGCGTTTGAATATACCGAAAACGGAAAGCTCAAAC